>Ga0194132_10000149_pt1 | contig 136031 bp, 134 predicted proteins | sample TA2KigOf80mmetaG_FD_148612 | JGI IMG/M metagenome (GOLD analysis project Ga0194132, IMG submission 148612) | Freshwater microbial communities from Lake Tanganyika, Tanzania - TA2015054 Kigoma Offshore 80m | ecosystem: Environmental > Aquatic > Freshwater > Lake | place: Tanzania: Lake... | reverse complement strand
TGGAACCGCGCCGGCTTCCGCGGCGGCGGCAGCGGCCGTCGCGGCGGCAGCGGCCGCTTCGGCGGCAGCGCGCATTTCTTCGGCGTAGCCCGACGGCGGCACGATGGTGACGAGCGTCAGCGCGGCCCGCGACACAACCTTCAGACCGGGCGGGAGCACGATGTCGCTCAGGTGCTTGGAATAGTTAATTTCAAGCTCGGAAACGTCGACCTCGATCGCCTCCGGAATTTCTTCCGGCTTGCACTGCACGTCGATCGTGTGAGCGACGATGTTGACCGTGCCGCCGCGCTTCACACCCGGCGACTGGTCGGCCTTGATCACCCGAACCGGAACCGCGACGCGGATTTCGGCGCCCTCGCCGAGCCGCATGAAGTCGACATGGACCGGATTGTCCTTGACCGGATCGAGCTGGAAGTCGCGCGGGATCACGCGGTGCTTCACGCCCTCGAGTTCGAGATCGTAGATCGTGGTCAGGAAGCGGCCGCCGTAGATTTTCTGCCGCAGGTCGCTGTAGTCGAGCGAGATGGTGATCGGGGGCTTTTGATCGCCGTAAATGACACCTGGGACGCGGCCGGCTCTGCGCTCCGCACGGGCGGCCCCCTTGCCTGCCCGCGGACGCGCCGTCGCCTTGATTTCCTTGACGGTCGCCATGACTAATCCTCGTTTAGAAGCCTGAATTGGCTGGGTTTTCGAGCCCTCGGCATGCCTCCAGGGGTGCTGGAGCCGGGGCTTTCAGCCGCGCGCCGTGTCAACCGGCCCGCGGCGGGCGGCTGTATAGCCGCGATGGTGCGGAAACACAAGAAAACCGGGCTGGCGGGTTAGGGCGCGATCGTTAACCGGATTTTCCGGGCTTGGCCTCCAGCGCCGCGATCCGGGCCTTCAGCGCCTCGTTTTCCTCGCGGGCGAGCCGGGCCATTTCCTTGACCGCCTCGAACTCCTCGCGCTTGACCACGTCGAGCTCGTTCAGCACCCGCTCGGCCTGGGTGCGGACCATGGTGTCGAATTCGCGGCGAACCCCCTGCGCGACGCCGGCGGCGTCATTCATCAGCCGCGCCACCTCGTCGAAGAACCGGTTGCTGGTCTGGGTCATGCAGGGCTCCCGGGAAACGGCCGGATTCGTCCAAGGCAAACAAGCCGGGACGAAAGGGCCATGGTCAATCGCGTCAAGACCAAATCACCCAAAGACAATGGCGTCGGTCCCCAGCCGTCGCAAGGCCCGTCGCACGCCAGTCGCATCCCACGGCAATTATGGCCGGGCCGTGAACCGCCGGGGCGCCAACCGCGACCAATCCCAAGTATCCGCCCGCCGGGACCCCAAGATGCCGATTGGCCCTTCGAACCAACGCTCTAGGCTGAGGCCCAGGCTGCTCGCGGCGGCCTTCGTGCTGCTGGCGGCGGCGCTCCCGGTTCGGGCGGAGATCGTCCCGGTCGCCGACATGCTGCGCGGCATTGCCGCCAACCCCGACCGATGCTCGGTGACGCCCATGGCCGTTTGGCTGAAGGTGTCGGGCCGCGAATTCTGCATCCGCTATTACCTGTCCGCTGCGGGCGGCGACGGCACCCGTCCGGTGGTGTTCTTGCAAGGCGACCGGCTCGGCCGGCTCAATCTCCGCACCGGAGAATTCACCCTCGGTCCACGCGACCGGGACCTCGACACCGGCGACTTCCAGCGCGCCGCCGACCATCTCTCGCGCCAGAACCGGACTTCGGCGATCTATTTGGCGCGCCCCGGGGTCGACGGCTCCTCGGGCGACCATCGCATCCGCCACACCTCGCTCGAACTGCAGATCGCCAACGCCGCCCTCGACGCCATCAAGGCGCGGCATCGCTACGAAGGGTTCCACCTGATCGGCCAGTCGGGCGGATCGAAGCTCGCCGGCGGCCTGGTGGCGCTGCGGTCCGACATCGGCTGCGCGGCGCTGGGCGCCGGGCGGCTCGCCGCATTGCGCGCCGCACGGCGATCGGCCGACCCGGCAGCCGACTATTTCGACGTTGCAGCGTCCATCCCGGCGATCGCCGCGAGGAGCACCGCCCGCATCCTCGTCGTGACCGATCCCGAGGACAGCAAGGTGCCGGAGCGTCATCAGACCGCATTCGTCGAAATGCTGCGGCGAGCCGGCGGACGCGCCGAGCAGTTCATGGTGCGCGCGACCGACGACGCCCGCCATGGCGTCACGAGCTACACGCGGCTGGCGATGGCCGGCTGCATCCGGGGCGCCACGACCGAGGACATCGCCGCACGCCTGAAGCAGGCGGTCGACCGGCGGCTGGCCGCAAAGGCAAACGCCGCGCCCTCGAGCCAGACCGACGGCCGCGCGGCATCCGCCGCAGTGCCCACCCCCGACGCGCGGGCGCAGGCCGTGCCGCCGGCCGCAACCGTCACGCAATAGGCGGTGCCGCCGCGCATCTTGACTTCGCCTCGCGCGTGACCGCATTCACGGCGGCCACAGCGGCGGCCGCCCAATGCCATTTTCGGTCCTGAAGTTTCCCGCCTTCGATCCCGTGCTGGTCTCGATCGGACCGTTCGCGATCCGCTGGTATGCGCTTGCCTATATTGTCGGCATCCTGCTCGGCTGGCTCTACGCCCGCGCCATCATCCGGTCGGAGCGGCTGTGGGGCGGCCCTGCGCCGCTGACCGTGACCGATTTCGACGACTATGTGCTGTGGGTGACGCTCGGCATCATCCTCGGCGGCCGCCTCGGCTATGTGCTGTTCTACAACCCGGCGCATTTCGCCGCGAACCCGGCCGACATCGTCAAGCTCTGGACCGGCGGCATGTCGTTCCACGGCGGATTCGCGGGCTGCGTCCTCGCGGTCGTGCTGTTCGCGCGCAAGCGCGGGCTGTCGATCCTGTCGATCGGCGACATCACCTGCGCGGTTGCGACCATCGGGCTGTTCCTGGGGCGGCTTGCGAACTTCATCAACGGCGAGCTCTGGGGACGGCCGACCGACGTGCCCTGGGCCATGGTGTTCCCCGGCGCGGGTCCGCTGCCGCGCCATCCGAGTCAGCTCTACGAGGCGGCGCTGGAAGGGCTGGTCCTGCTGGCGGCGCTCTGGTTCCTGATGCGCGCGGGCGCCCTGAAGCGGCCGGGGCTGATTACAGGCGCGTTCGCAATCGGCTACGGTATCGCCCGGATCGTCTGTGAATTGTTCCGCGAACCGGACCCGCAGCTTGGATTTCTTTGGGGGGGCCTCACGATGGGCATGGTGCTGTCGGTGCCGCTGATGCTGGCCGGCGCCGGCTTTGTCGCCGCAGCCCTCAGCCGCCCGCCCCTGCAACGAGCGTAACCGATGGATCATTCGCCGCTGGAAGCGGAAATCCGCGTCCGCATTCAGAAGGCCGGGCCGATGTCGGTCCGGCAGTTCATGAGCTATTGCCTGACGCACCCGGATTACGGGTACTACATGACGCGCGACCCGCTGGGGCGCACCGGCGATTTCACCACCTCGCCGGAGATCAGCCAGGTGTTCGGTGAACTGATCGGGCTGTGGGCTGCATCGGCGTGGCACCTGATGGGCCAGCCCGAGAACGTGCGGCTGGTGGAGCTCGGCCCCGGCCGCGGCACCATGCTGCTGGACGCGCTGCGCGCGGCGCAGGTGGTGCCGAAGTTCCGCCAGGCCATCGTCGTGCATCTGGTCGAGGCGAGCCCCGTGCTGCGCAAGCGGCAGGAGGTGTCTTTCGGCGCGCTCGACGTGCCGGTGATGTGGCACGAATCGTTTGAAGACGTGCCCGAGGGTCAGGTGATCGTCCTCGCCAACGAATTCGTCGACGCCCTCCCGGTCAACCAGGCGATCAAGCAGTTCAACGGCTGGTACGAGCGCACAGTCGAGATCGACAATGCCGGCAGCCTCGCCTTCGGAATCAGCGACGAACAAATTCCACTGTTTGAGCAGATGCTGCCGCCGCAGGTGCGCGACGCACCGATCGGCTCGATCTACGAGTGGCGGTCCGAGCATCTCGGTCTTGCCATCGGCCAGCGCGTCGTGAGCCAGCACGGCGCGGCGCTGATCGTCGATTACGGCCACGCCCAAAGCGCGGTCGGCGAGACGCTGCAGGCAGTGGGAGGCCACGCCTTCGCCAATCCGCTGGTGTCGCCGGGCGAGGTCGACCTCACCGCCCATGTCGACTTCCAGGCACTGGCGCTCGCCGCCGAGCGGATGGGCGCCCGCACTTTCGGTCCGGTCGAGCAGGCCCAGTTCCTGCGCAATCTTGGCGTCGAGAAACGCGCGCTGGCGCTCAAGGCCTATGTGCCGCGCGAGAAGGGCGACGAGGTCGACGCCGGCGTGCAGCGCCTGCTTGGCGAAGGCCGCGGCGAGATGGGCCGGCTGTTCAAGGCCATCGCTTTCGCCGATCCGAAGCTCGGCGACCTTCCTGGCTTCGAGCCGGTGCCTTGAACGCCGGAATCGCCGATGTTGCGGCGACAGGTCCGAGGTCTTCGATGCTGCAATCCCGCAAGCTGTCCGAAGTTCCGGGCGTCCGGCATGCGTTCTTCACACGCGCAGGTGGCGTGTCGGACGGCGTCTATGCGAGCCTCAACGGCGGCGTCGGCTCCGAGGACGCGCCGGCCAGGGTCGCGGAGAACCGCGCACGGATGGCCGCGGCGCTGTCGGTCAAGTCCGACCGGTTCCTCACCTGCTTCCAGATCCATTCGCCCGAAGTGGCGGTCGCCGAAACGCCTTGGCCCGCGAGCGACCGTCCGCGCGCCGACGCCATTGTGACCCGCACACCGGGCCTGGCGGTCGCCGTGTCGACCGCCGATTGCGGCCCGGTGCTGTTCGCCGATAGCGAGGCGCGGGTGGTCGGAGCAGCGCATGCGGGCTGGCGCGGTGCGTTGACCGGCGTGATCGAGGCGACGGTCGCTGCGATGGAGAGCCTCGGCGCAAGCCGCGGCCGGATCGTCGCCGCCGCGGGCCCGATGATCCGGCAACCGAGCTACGAGGTCGGCGCCGACCTGATCGAGCGCTTCGTGGCGGCCGATCCTGGCAACAAGCGCTTCTTTGCGCCCGGCGAGCGCGAAGGCCACGCCATGTTCGATCTGGCGGGCTATGTCATCCAACGCCTCGAGCGCGCCGGCATCGCGCAGATCGAGGACCTCGGCCACTGCACCTACGCCGACCCGGTGCAATTCTACTCGTACCGGCGCGCCACCCACCGCTCCGAGCCCGATTACGGCCGCCATATCAACGCGATTGCGCTGGTGGACTGACCGCAGCTTCCAGCGGATGGACCGCCGCCGGAATTGCCGCTACCAATTCGGCGGGCGGCCCGCGTTGTCTCGATCAGAAGGACGACAACGGGCCGCGGGGGTGTCGAATGCGGCCGGGTGGCGTACGTCGCGCGAGTTGCGCGCGGCGGTGGGGGCGATCCAATCGCTTGTTCGCGATGTTGACCGCGGCCGTTCTGTCGGCTGCGGTCGGCGGCTGTTCGTCGAATGCACAGCTCGACGGCCAGATTGCTGCGGCCGCGGGCGTCTCCTCTGGACCAACGGTCACATTCGAATCCATCGACGGACCGCCGGCCGAGGTGTTCGACCGGCTGGTTTCGGCCATGGCCGACGAAGCCGGGACTCGCCAAGTCGCCGTGGTGTCCCGCAACGCGCGGGCCGACTATCGCGTAAGGGGTTACCTGACGGCGGCGGTTTCGCGCGGCCAAGTGTCCCTGGCGTGGGTTTGGGACGTCTACGATGCCAACCGCCGCCGGGTGCAGCGCTTCGGCGGCGAGGAAGCCGTCGGCGGCAACCATCGCGACGGCTGGTCGGCGGCCGATCATGCGGTATTGCGCCGGATCGCCCGTGCCGGCATGGAGCGGCTCGACGCGTTCCTGCGGACCCCGCCCCGCCCGGCACCGTCGGAGCCGGCCCGGACCGCGGTCGCCTCCGCTGCAGGCGAGACGCCCCGCACCGCTACGCTGGCAGCGCGGCCCTAGGGCCGGCCCGAAGCCCACGGAAAATCCAGCGGGACAACAAAATCGTCCGTATTGCCAGGCCGCGAGCCTCCTTGTTATCACCCTGCCGTCCGTGAAAGCGTGCGGACTTCAGGAGGCGGCCATGGCGGCTAAGAATGGAGCGATCAAGCTCGTCGCCGGCAACTCCAACCCCAAGCTCGCCGAAGCGATCGCCTCATACCTCGCCACTCCGCTGGCGCAGGCCGTGGTGCGGCGATTTGCGGACATGGAGATTTTCGTCGAGATCCAGGAGAACGTCCGCGGCGCCGACGTGTTCGTCGTGCAGTCGACGTCGTTCCCGGCCAACGACCACCTGATGGAACTGCTGATCATCACCGATGCGCTGCGCCGGTCGTCGGCGCACCGCATCACGGCGGTGATCCCCTACTTCGGCTACGCCCGGCAGGACCGCAAACCCGGACCGCGCACGCCAATCTCAGCCAAGCTCGTGGCCAACCTCATCACCACCGCCGGCGCCGACCGCGTGCTGACGCTCGACCTGCACGCCGGGCAGATTCAAGGCTTCTTCGACATCCCGACCGACAACCTCTACGCCTCGCCGATGATGACGCGCGACATCAAGGAGCGCTTCGACGTCGGCAAGGTCACCATCGTGTCGCCGGACGTCGGCGGCGTGGCGCGCGCCCGCGGGCTCGCCAAGCGGATCAACGCCCCGCTCGCCATCGTCGACAAGCGCCGCGAGCGGGCGGGCGAATCCGAGGTGATGAACGTGATCGGCGACGTTCAGGATCGCGTCTGCATCCTGGTCGACGATATTGTCGACTCCGGCGGCACGCTGATCAACGCCGGCGACGCCCTGCTGGCCCAGGGGGCGATTTCGGTCCACGCCTACATTACCCACGGCGTGCTTTCGGGCGGCGCGGTGGCGCGCATTACCGCCTCCAAGCTCAAGGAACTCGTCATCACCGATTCGATCCAGCCGACCGAAGCGGTTCGGGTCGCACGCAACATCCGCGTGCTGTCGGTGGCGAGCCTGATCGGCGAAGCGATCGGGCGGACGGCTGCGGAAGAATCGGTGTCGAGCCTGTTCGACTGAAGGCTGCTTCCGGCTTTCGACGCAGTTTCCTCAAGCGAACCCGAATTCATTTCGCTTGAAGGTGCCGTCGGCGCGATTCCGCGCTGCCACTTTTCCACACAATGTCCCATAAGCGGCACAGCGGCAAAGTCGGCAGTGTATCTCGATTCTCGCGGGGTCGCCGGAATCCGGGCGACTCTTCAATGACTTCGCTATACACGCCGCCTGTTGCGGGCCGATTCGGGCTCGATATATTCGGCTCTGCAAGCGATTCGCTGCTGCCGAGTCAATTGGGATGCAGCCGGGGGGTCGCTCGCAATCGAAGCTCGTTAGGCGTGCCTTGGGAGTCGCGTGCCTGTGCGTTTGGCGTTCGGTCCAACGCACCTACAAGCGACAAAGCGGAGACGGCATGTCCTTGACGCAGCTCTCTGAGCATCCACGGACGAATCCACTCGACGTGGTCGAACGCGTCGCCTCGCTCAACGACTGGTCGTTCGAGCGCGCCGGCGACGACGAGATCACAATGATCGTGGCCGGCCGCTGGAGCGACTACCAGATTTCCTTCACCTGGATGCACAACATCGAAGCGCTGCATCTCGCCTGCGCCTTCGATCTCAAGGTGCCGGAGCGCCGCCGCCCCGAGGTGCAGCAGCTCATTTCCTCGATCAACGAGCAGCTGTGGATCGGGCACTTCGACCTGTGGCTCAAGGACGGCATGGTCATGTTCCGCCATGCCCTGGTGCTGGCGGGAGGCGTCGAGGCTTCGAGCCCGCAATGCCAGGCGCTGCTGTCGACCGCGCTGGAGACCTGCGAGGGCTATTACCCGGCGTTCCAGTTTGTGGTCTGGGCCGGCAAGCCATCTCGTGAGGCGCTCGACGCCGCCATGTTCGAGACATCCGGCGAGGCGTAAGCGGCGAAGCCCGACAATTCAGCTTGTCATGCCCCGCGAAAGCGGGGCATCCAGTATTCTCGATTTGTAGCCGGGTCGAAACGATCGCGGCTACTGGATCGTCCGCCTTCGCGGACGATGACACCCGAGGGCGTCATGGCCAAGGCATCGAAGCAGCACTCCCTCGCCTCGCTCCCCGGCACGCTGGTGCTGGTCGGCGCCGGCAAGATGGGCGGCGCCATGCTGGACGGCTGGCTCGCGCGCAGGCTGCCGCCGCGCAAGGTGGTCGTGCTGGAGCCGCAGCCGTCGAGGGAGATCAAGGCGCTGGCCAAACGCGGCGTGCGCATCAACCCCAAGGGCAAGATCGGCGACGTCGCGGCGCTGGTGATCGCGGTCAAGCCGCAGACCGCGCCCGAGGCGCTGCCCCCGCTCGCCCTGCTGATTGGCAGGAAAACCTTGGCGGTGTCGATCATGGCCGGGCGCACCATCGGCTTCCTCGAAGCCGCACTGCCCAGCGCGGCCATTGTGCGCGCCATGCCGAACACGCCGGCCGCCATCGGCCGCGGCATCACCGTCGCGGTCGGCAACCGGCGCGTGACGGCCTCCGCGCGCAAGCTCGCACATGCGCTGCTTGCTTCGACCGGCTCGGTTGAATGGGTGAACGACGAGGCGCTGATGGACGCGGTGACGGCCGTCTCCGGCTCGGGTCCCGCCTATGTGTTCCTGCTCGCGGAAGCCATGGCCAGGGCCGGCGTCGCGGCCGGCCTGCCGGCCGCGCTCGCGGATACGCTGGCGCGCCAGACGGTCGCGGGCGCGGGCGAGCTGCTGCATCGTTCGGCCCTGCCCGCCGCCACGCTGCGCCAGAACGTGACGTCGCCCGGCGGCACCACCGCGGCGGCGCTGGAGGTGCTCATGGGCAAGGACGGGGTCGAACCGCTGATGACCCGCGCGGTCGCCGCGGCGACCCGCCGCGGCAAGAAATTGGCGGGGTAGCAGCCCTTGCGGCCGTATCGTTGCGGATGCCTTGGAACCGCCCCCATAGGCTCCTAACTTGATAGAATACAATCGAACGTCAGGAGGCGCGTCATGGCCCGCAAAGCGACCCGTTCGAGAGCGCGAAGGCCCGCCGCACGGAGCGCGGCCCCGTCGGGAACTCCGCGCGAACGCGCGATCGCGGCCTTGATGGCGCTTCTGGCCGAGCAATCGTTCGAGCGCGTCGGGCTCGGCGACGTCGCTACACGCGCTGGGCTGTCGCTGGCCGAACTGCGCGGCGAATTCGGATCGACGCTGTCGATCCTTGCGGCGCATGTGAAAGAACTTGACCGCAAGGTGCTTTCGGAGATCGATCCCGACATGGCCGAAGAATCGCCGCGCGAGCGGCTGTTCGACGTGCTGATGCGGCGGCTCGAACTGCTCGACGATCACAAGCAGGCGGTGCGCTCGCTGGGGCGCTCGGCGCGCTGCAATCCGGGCCTTGCGCTGGCGCTGAACGCCATGGCGGTGCGTTCGCAGCAATGGATGCTGACCGCCGCCGGGATCGGCGCGTCCGGACCCAAGGGCATGATCCGCGCGCAAGGGCTTGCAGTGTTGTTCGCAGGCGTCCTGCGCACCTGGGCCGACGACAACGAGGAAGGCCAGCCGCGCACGCTGGCCGCGCTCGACCGTGCGCTCGCGAGCGGCCAGCGCTATTCCGGGCTGCTCGACGACCTGAGCCGGATTCCGGAAGACGCCTGCCGGGTTCGGCAGGGCATGCGCAGGCCGCGGCGCAACCGCGAGGATCGCGTGGCGATGTAGGGTTGGGGTCCGATTCAACTGCGTTGAATCAAGCCCGTCCACCATCTCTTATTTGAGCATGATCTTGTCCGAAAACCGGTTCCCACTTTTCGGGATCATGCTCTATTCGCCGTCCCAGTAGTTGAGGCTCGCCTCGCCGCGATTGACGAAACGCCAGATCTGCGGCTTGCCCTCGGGGCCCGCGAGTTCCGCCAGCACGCCGAACTTGCCGGAGTCCGGATAGTCGACGATCTCCGGCGAGATGCGGGTCGACACCGCGAGATAGGTCAGGTCCGCGCTCGACGTGTTGACGATCTGGTGCGCGGTTTCCGGTCCGCCGGGCGGGTTGGCGATCACGTCGCCCTTTTTGATCGGAAACGTCTCGGCGCCGATCCGGACCTCGCCCTCGCCGTCCAGCACCAGGAACATTTCCTCGTTGATGCGGTGGTTGTGGAACGGCCAGGCGCGCTTGCCCGGCGGCACCACAGTCACGTTGTAGCCGAGCTTCTGCGCGCCGAGCCGCCGCCCGATGTCGCCGAGTCGGGCGGAGAACTTCTCCGGCGCGTCGCTCGCGCCCGGATGGTTCACGCCGTGCCCGAACTGGCTGAACTCGACGTCGGCGATGTTGAGAATCGGCTTGGGCATGCGGAACTCCATAGTGCCCGAATCGGGCGCAGTCCGGACGGCAGACTACACCGGCACGCGGACGCTCGCGCGCAATCCGCCGAGCGGGCTGTCGCCGAGCGTGATGTCGCCGCCGTGCGAGCGCGCGATATCGCGGGCGATGGCAAGGCCCAGGCCAGTGCCGCCCTCGTCCTGGTTGCGCGCATCGTCGAGCCTGAGAAACGGCTTGAACACCTCTTCGCGCATCGAAAGCGGAATGCCGGGACCGTCATCGTCGACGGTGATCGTCAGATAGCGATGGTCGCGATGGCCGGTGATCGAGATTGAGGAGGCAAAGCGCGCGGCGTTCGAAACCAGGTTGGCGAGGCAACGCCTGAACGCGGCCGGCCGCACGATGACGATCGGATAACCGTGGAACGTCACCGTGGTCTTATGGCCGTTGCGTTCGGCGTCGGCCCGCAGCTCTTCGAGGAACGCGGCCATATCGGTCGGCGCCGACTGCTCGCCGGCGTCGCCGCGCGCAAAGGCGAGATAGGCCTCGAGCATGCGGCCCATCTCGTCGACGTCCTTCTTCATGGCCTCGACTTCGGGGCTGTCGCCGAGCAGCGCCAGCTCCAGCTTGAACCGCGTCAGGATCGTGCGCAGGTCGTGCGAAACGCCCGCGAGCATGGCCGTGCGCTGCTCGATGGTGCGTTCGATGCGCTGCTTCATCTCGATGAAGGCCTGCGCCGCACGCCGCACCTCGCGTGCGCCGCGCGGCCTGAAGTTCGGCGCCTCGCGGCCCTTGCCGAAGCTTTCGGCGGCGTCCGCGAGTCGCAGGATCGGCCTGATCTGGTTGCGCAGGAAAGCGATCGCCACCGCGAGCAGGACCAGCGACGTTCCGACCATCCAGAGCAGGAAAATCTCGGAATTCGACGCATAGGCGGCGCTGCGCCGGGCGAACACGCGCATCACCGCGTTGTCGAGCCGAATGCGGATTTCGACGAGATTCGAGCGGCCGACAGTGTCGATCCAGAACGGCCGGGCAATCTGGCGGCGCAGTTCCACCGACAGCGCCTGATCCAGCAACGAGAAGAACGGCTTCGGGCCGGGCGGCGGCATGTCGGAGAGCGGCAGGAAATCCACCGTCAGCCCGAGCCGGTCGAGCGCGATTTTTTTCAGCCGCGCCTGATCCGGCTCCTGCGCGTAGACGCGCTGGATTTCGACCAATGCCGCGATGTCCTGCACCACCGCGGCCGACAGGTGCTTGGTCACGGTGTTCCAGTGCCGTTCCAGGAACACGAAGCCGACCACCGACTGCAGGATCACCATCGGCGCTATGATGATCAGCAGCGCACGGGCATAGAGGCCCTTGGGCATGATCGACTTGAACCACAGGCTGAAGCGGTTCACGCCGCCGGTCACGCGGACCGCCGCCGAACGAAGCCGGGCGATGCCGACATCCAGGCTGGTCATGGCGACACCACGAGCCGGTAGCCGATGCCGCGCACAGTTTGCACGATCAAGGGATTGGTCGGGTCGCGTTCGATTTTCCGGCGGAGCCGGTTGATCTGCACATCGACGGCGCGCTCGTTGACTGTGCCGCCGTTGCCGGCAAGCGCTGCGCGCGGCACGGTCTCGCCCGGCTGCGACGCCAGCACGCCGAGCATCTCGCGCTCGCGGTCGGTCAAACGCACCACCTCGTCGCCGCGCCGCAGCTCCGCCCGGCCGACGTGAAACACGAATTCGCCGAAGCGAAGCGTTTCGGGCAGCGGCGCGGCGGCCGGCTTGGCACGCCGGAGAATGCTGGCGATCCGCAGCGACAACTCGCGCGGCTCGAACGGCTTTGCGACATAGTCATCCGCGCCGATTTCGAGCCCGACGATCCGGCTTTCGGCGGCGTCGCGCGCGGTCAGCATCAGGATCGGGACCGTAGAGGTCTGGCGGATCGAGCGGGCGAATTCGAACCCGGTCTCGCCCGGCATCATGACGTCGAGAATCAGGAGGTCGAAGCTGAGGCTGGCAAGCTTGGCGCGCGCCACCGCCGCAGTCTCCGCCGTGGTGATGCGATAGCCTTCGCTGCTGAGATAGCGCGACAGCAGATCGCGGATGCGCCGGTCGTCGTCGACCAGCAGCAGATGCGGAGCATCGTCGGCGGGTGCAATGGGCAAGGCGGCCGGGGTCATGGGATCCCCGCGAGCGTCAGGTCCGGGGCCGCCGCGCGCGGTCGGCGCGGGCGATGAACTTCTGCACGCCGTCGCGGCCCTCGGCGTCGATCATCGCGACCAGGAAGCGGCGCGCGGCATCGTGCGCCTGCGGTCCGAGATCGGCGAAGGCGCGCGCGATTCGTTCGGTCTGCAGACCCGCAAGCTTCATCGCCAATTGCTCGCCCTTCGGCGTCACGAAAAGCAGGCGCTGCCGCCGGTCGTTCTCGCCTTCCTTCTGCTCGACATAGCCCTGGTCGATCAGCTGCTTGAGAACGCGGCCGAGCGACTGTTTGGTGATCTTCAGGACATCCAGCAGATCCGCGACCATCATGCCCGGATGGCGGTTGACGAAGTGCAGCACCCGATGGTGGGCGCGGCCGAAACCGAACTTGGCCAGCACGTCGTCCGGATCGCTCACGAAATCCCGATAGGCAAAGAACAGGAGTTCGATGATATCCCACATCGGCTCGGCCGAATCGGTCCGCGGGTCCGCATGCGACGCCGCCGTCCGGTCCGCAAGGCTGGAAATATTTATGTCAGCCATGTTGACATATTTCGGATTTATTGTTACCCAAAGCTGCACCTACGCGAAAGGATCGTACCGGCTGCTCTGTAATGGCCGGTCAAGATTGAACCCGTCCCGGATGCGCGCTCTGATGGTCGGACGCAACATATCGGGACTTCGGCCACGACGCAAAAGCAGCGTTTGGCCGTAAGAATTGAGGCTTGTAAGCCTCACCCGAGGAGGGAATGCCATGACGGTGCCATTCGACCAGCGCCCCGACCTGATCTGGTTCGACGGCAATCTTGTGCCCACCTCCGACAGCAAGATCAGCGTCCTGACCCATGGCCTGCACTATGCCAGTTGCGTGTTCGAGGGCGAGCGCGCCTACAGCGGCCAGATCTTCAAGTGCACCGAGCACTCCGAGCGGCTGAAGAACTCCGGCCGTATCCTGGACTTCGACATCCCCTATTCCGTGGCCGAGATCGACGCCGCCAAGCGCCTGATCGTCGAGAAAAACGGCATGGCGAACTGCTATGTGCGCGCCGTCGCCTGGCGCGGCTCCGAGCAGCTCGGCGTCACCGCCATGAACAACAAGATTCACCTCGCCATCGCCAACTGGGAATGGCCGAGCTACTTCGATCCAGCCCAGCGGCTGAAAGGCATTCGGCTCGACCTCGCCGATTACCGCCGGCCCGATCCCAAGACCGCTCCGTGCATGGCCAAGGCCGCCGGCCTCTACATGATCTGCACCATCTCCAAACATCACGCCGAGCGCAAAGGCTACGCCGACGCGATGATGCTGGATTGGGAGGGCCGCGTCGCCGAATGCACCGGCGCAAACATCTTCTTCATCAAGGACGGCAAGATCTACACGCCGATCGCCGACTGCTTCCTCGCCGGCATCACGCGCGCGACCGCGATCATGCTGGCCAAGAAGCGCGGCATCGAGGTGATTGAGCGCCGGATCATGCCCGACGAGCTGTCGTCGTTCTCGGAGTGCTTCATCACCGGCACTGCGGCCGAGGTGACGGCAGTCGCCGAAATCGCGCAGTGGAAGTTCGCCCCGGCCGCCATCACCAAGCAACTGATGGACGACTACACCGCCGAGGTGCAGCCCAAGGGCAAGGCGGCTGCAGCGTAGCGCGCTGCCGGTTTGAGTTGCGGCTGCCGCACGCGGCGCTACTCCAGACGTGTACTGAGAATTGGCGGTACCGCCGGCGAATCAGGCCGTCGTGGATCCCGTGGCCGCGCGCGCTTCGGCCCAGCGGCGCAGCTCCGTTCCGATCCGGCCGATGGGCGTTCGCCAGTCTCCCACTTTGCCCTGCCGGAACAGCCTGACGGCCGGATACCACGGGCTGTCCTCCCGCTCCTGCAGCCAGCGGAAGTCGGGCCAGAACGGCAAAAGAATCCACGTCGGCTGTCCCATCGCACCGGCCAAGTGCGCAATTGCGGTGTCGACGGTAATGACAAGATCGAGCAGGGAGACCGCCGCCGCCGTATCTGCAAAATCGTCGAAACGGTCTCCGAGATGAACGACGCCGGAGGCTGCCAGCGCAACCGCGTCGCTGTTGCGAACGTCCCGTTGGAGACTGAAGAAATCGACACCCGGCTCGTTCACCAGATCGCCAAGTAGCGCGAATTCGATCGAGCGCAGCCGGTCGTGCCGGTGGTTCTCGCTTCCCGACCACGCAATTCCGACCCGGGGGCGATTGCCGCCCAGGAGGCCGGCCCATCCGGCGATCCGATCGCCGGGCGGAGCGAGGTACGGGATGCGGTTCGGAATCGTCTCCAGCCGCGTGCCAAACGCCAGTGGCAAGCTCATCAGCGGACAATGGCAATCGAACGGCGGAAGAGCCTCAGCATCGCTCAAAACGACCGAAGTGCCCGGCAGGTCCCCCAGCAACGGCTTCAGTGACGCTTGAACCTCAAGCACCACCGAGGCGCCAAGCTCGGCCACCAGCGGCACATAGCGAACGAACTGCAGCGTATCTCCCAGGCCCTGCTCGGCATGCAGCAAAATCGTCTTTCCCTGCAGCGAAAAATTTCCCAGCCACACGGGCTGTGCGAAGTCGCGCTTGCGGGAGCGGAACAGCCGATTTTTCCATCTCCACTCGTACCGCTTCCAACCCGCCTGGAAGTCTCCCAGGGTCAGGCTGGCAATCGCCGCGTTGAAATTCAGATTGGGATGGTCGGGATCGAGCTTGCACGCCTGCTCATACAGGGCGAGCGCCTGCGCCGTTTGTCCGGACTGCTGATAAAGATTGGCCAGATTGTTCATCGCAACAATCGACCCGCGGTCGGAGGCGACGACGCGCTCAAGACTGTCGGCAGCCTCCTCGTGACGTCCGAGATCCATCAAGGCGCAGCCGCGATTGTTCAGCGCCTGGATATTTCCCGGCGCCAGCGCCAACAGCTTTTCCGAACTGGCCAGGGCCTCTGCCGGCCTCTTCAACGCGAGCAAAGCGTTGGCCTGGTTCAACAGCCCATCGACGTTGTCGGGATGAATCGCAAGGGCCGCTTCGGCGCCGGCCAGGGCATCGTCGTAGCGCTGCAGGCCATGCAGGACGCGGCTTCTGCTGGCGTGCGCGGCGGCAAAGGAGGGCGATATCGAAATCGCCTTCTCAAAGCACGCCAAAGCGTCGTGCAGCCGATTGAGACTTTCGAGGACGTTGCCGTAATTCGACAGGGCGGGCGCCGTGGTCTGCAGCTTTAGCGCCCTGCCGATCAGGTCCAGCGCATCGCGCGACTTCTTGAGCTGCTGCCGCGCCACGCCGCGAAGATGAAGCGCATCGAAATGCGTTGGGCAGACCTGAAGGATCGACCCATAGATCGCGTCCGCCTGCTCGATCCGGCCCTGCTGGTGCAATTGCACGGCCTTGTGGAGCTGGCGTTCCAGCGCCTTCGCGTTCGCCTGTGAAAGTCCGGGGCGGCTCATCGCTTCCAACGGCCGTCGGCGCTTCAGGCCGGCGCCACGGCCACGTTGCGCAGGATCTTCGATATGTCCTCGCCGAGCCTGGCCACGTTCCGGTGAACCCGCGACTTGTAACGCGCCACGGCATTGCGATCGACGGCGAAGAACTTCTTCTCCGGATAGGTCCGCCCGAAGACGTCGAGGAGCATGCTCCGGAACTTGCCGGACATGACGTCCGGCGAGCGTTCGTGCGGCTGCTCGGAATAGGCGACCAGTTCGGCGGACGTCAGCGCGCACAGCAGCGGGTGCAAGCGCGGCGAGAAGACGTTCTTGTGCCGCTGGATTCTTTGAATCGTGCGGTCGAGCGGCAGGTCATCCCAGATTTCGTCTCCGATCAGCAGCGGCTTTTCATCGGTTGCTTCCGTCATCGGAAACTGGTCGATGAGCCAGTCGCCCAGATGCACCGCGTTGCTTCGCCCGCGGCCGTATAACAGCAGGTCGTCCTCATAGCGCGCGAACCACGTGTCCATCCTGTCGATCAGCCGGTCCAGCGACGGGCGCGAGATCAGCTCGCGATATTGCGTGCCGAAAATTCCGACGGCCGCCTTGCCGCGACCGACAACCTCGAACACCTTGTCGTTCAGGAGCGGCTGAAACACGCTGTTCCCGATTCCGAGCACCACAAGATCGTACTTGTCGCGTGCCCTTTCGAGGGTGGTGAATGTCAGGTGATGCACGACGGCCTGACTCGGCAGCGCTGCGTTGATCATGTGATAGCCGAGGCGATCGCCGAAGTTTCCGGCGTCGTTGAAGGAGATCACTGCAACCGTGCACGGAGGCGCCGCCATCTGCCTGTCGGGCGGCTGGAGCTTCATCACGATTTGAAGCTCGTCGACCGGCGCGGAGCATTCGATGACAAAGCCGAAGCGATCGAAAAGTATGGCGAGATCGTACAGGCTCAAGTGATTGATCCACCCGAGCGCCGTGCGGTCGCGGTCGCCGCTGAGATCGGTCGGGCAGTAGCTCAGAATCACAGGCCGCCCGCTGCGTTGAATCTGGGCGAAGAAACGATCCAGGTCGGAGATGTATTCGAGGACGCCGAGCAACACGATCAAGTCGGCATCGGCCGCCGCATCGGCCGGAAACTCGCCCGCGTTGAAATCGCATTCGATCGTACGGTCGTCGCGCCGGACGAGATCGCAGGGCTGGTAGTCACATCCCAACGGCAGGAACCGCTGCAACGCCATTCGCCCGCAACCGAGGTCGAGCACCCGGGAGCCCGCCGGAACGAACTGCGCGGCAAACTCGGCGCGTGCGTCCCAAGCCGTTTCGAGCGAGGCCGGATTGGACCAGCGTGCGGCGTCGGTTTGCGGCTTGAGCTTATGCTGGGGGCCCATGTCCTTGCCGAGACCATAGGAGGCCGAACGCGCTCACATGGCAGCCCCGAATCAGTAGATTGCAAAGTAGTCCACTTTCGCCGCTTTCGATAGACGACGGCGGATCAGCGCAGCTGCCGCGCGTCGAGCCAGAACACCTCGCCGGTGCTTTCCTCGGTGTCGAGCCAAAGAAACCGCAAGCCGGGATAGGCGCGTTGCAGCGACTTGCGGCCGCGCCCGATCTCGCACAACAGGCCGCCATCCGCCGTCAAATGGCGGCCGGCCTCGGCGACGATACGGCGGACAAGGTCGAGCCCGTCGGGGCCGCCGTCGAATGCCAATCGCGGCTCGTGCCGGCATTCGGGCGGCAGACACGCCATGCCCCTGGCGTCGACATAGGGCGGATTGGAAACGATGAGATCGTAACGCTCGCGCTCCACCGGGGCGAACAGGTCGCCCTGGAAGAGCCGCACGCGCCGTCCGAGGCGGTGCATCGACACGTTGCGCCGCGCGACCTGCAACGCATCGCTTGAAATGTCGACCGCGTCCACCTGCGCCTTCGGAAAGCGCCGTGCTGCGAGGATCGCGAGGCAGCCAGACCCGGTGCACAGGTCGAGGATGCGCCGCACCTTGCCGGGCTCGGGCACGAGCGAAAACGGCGCGCCCGCGAATTCCTCGCTGTCGAGGATCTCGCCGATGTAGCTCCGCGGCACGATGACGCGCTCGTCGACGTAGAACGGCACACCACGCATGTACATGCGGCGCAGCAGATAGGCCGCAGGCTTGCGCGTTCCGACACGCCGCTCGATCAGGTCGAGAATGCGCTTGCGCGCCGCAGCCGGAACGATTCGTCCTTCGCTGGATGCGACACGCTCGATCGGCAGGCGCATGACCTCGCCGACGATGAACGCGGCTTCCGCCACCGGATCGGTCGTGCCGTGGGCGAACGCAAGCTTCGCCGCCTTGAAGCGCCGCACAGCCATCCGGATCATATCGGCCACCGTGTCCCGGCGCGGCCGCGCGGGCTTGCGTCGCAACGTGCGGGACTTGCGCGCCACGGATGGTCAGGGCCGGGCGGCGACCGGCGCGCCGTCGACAGCGCGCAGGAGAGTAACGAGCCGCACGCCGTTGTTGGCAAAGAACGCATCCATCGGTTCGTCCAGCACGCGGCGCCGGCTCTGCGAGGCGTGGCGCAGGATCACCGAGTCGTTCTTGCCAATCGTCACCAACCCGGTGTGATAGAAATCCAGGTTCTTGCGCAGGGAAACGAAACCGATCACGTCGCCGGGCGTCAGCAGATGCTTGTTGGACCAGAATGTATCGCGCGGAATCGCGACCATCTTGATCCGGCGCCTGCCCTGGTTGCTCCAGTTCACCGTCTTGTCGATCACGATGGAAGGCTCCATCGCGACCGGCCGGCAGATGTTCTGCTCGACGATGCGCCGGCTCCACTCGGCGAAATAGTGGTTGCGCTCGTCCCATTTCACCCGGCCGTGCTCGTAGCGGATGCGCAACAGCGCTGCCTCGAACTCGGCGAGATCGCGCGCGAGCGCCGCCGACAGCACGACCTCGCAGAAGGTGACGCAATCGAAGGCATCGTCGCGGACCACGAAACGCTCGGGATGTTTAGGACCGCCAATCAAAGTGTGCGCCTGATAGCGGATGCCGATCAGCTTGCCGGAGATGAAATCGATCCGCTGCGAGACGCGCGGCAGCGCCCGCGCCTCGTCAATCAAGCGCCCGATCAGTGCGTCCTTGCGCGCCAGCGCCGGCCCGCCGGCGGCGATCAGCGGAATGGCCGCCAGGAGGCGCAGGGCGTGGCGGCGGGTGGTGGCGTGCGGCATGAATGCAATTTACCACAGGTCCGGGCCGGACAGCCGGGCGCGCCTCCGCAGCCTTAACGCGCAGATCGCGGGATTATTCAGCCGCCTCACGGCCCGGCGGCTTGGCCCAGCGGTCAGCCGCCACGTCGTCGGCTGCCTTGGCCTCGACCCAGGTGCGGCCGGATGCGCTCTCGACCTGCTTCCAGAACGGCGCACGGGTCTTGAGGTAGTCCATCAGGAACTCGGCGGCGGCAAAGGCCGCGTCGCGGTGCGAGGACGCGGTAACGACCAGCACGATGTTCTCGCCCGGCTCGATCCGCCCATAGCGGTGGATGACGGTGACGCCAAGCAGCGGCCAGCGCTTCCCGGCCTCCTCGACGTGCCGCACGATCTCGGCCTCGGCCATGCCGGGATAGTGCTCCAGCGTCAGCGCGGCGATCGGCGCGCCGTCCTCGGCGCCGCGGCAGATGCCGGTGAAGGTAACGACTGCGCCGACGTCGGTGCGGCCGCGCGACAGCGCGGCGGCCTCCGCTCCGGGGTCGAAGTTCTCGCGTTGCAGCCGGATCGTGGCAGGCATTCAGCCCCCCGTCATCGGCGGGAAGAAAGCGATCTCGCGCGCGCCGGATATGGCCGCTTCAGGGCGGACGTGGCGCTTGTCTATAGCGGCGCGGATCACCTTCGGGTTCTCGAATGCATGGGCGTATTCCTCGCCGCGCGCGCCGAGCCAGCGCACCAGGTCGGCGACGGTCGCGACCGAGGCCGGCGGTACGACCTCTTCCTCGGCCTTGCCGACTCGCTCACGCACCCAGGCGAAATAGACCAGCTTCAGTTGGCTCATCAGTCGATCACATGCCTTAGCCCGGCACGCATATAGTCCCAGCCGGTGTAAAGCGTAAGGAGCGCCGAGAGCCACAGCAGCGTCAGCCCGATCGGCGTCACCACCGGCAGGACGCGGTCGCCGGCCTCGCCCGCGATCAGGAAGCCCACCGCGATCAATTGTCCCACGGTCTTCCACTTGGCCAGCCGCGACACCGGCACGCTGACGCGCAGTTCTGCAAGAAACTCGCGCAGGCCGGACACCAGAATCTCGCGGCACAGGATGATCACGGCGGCGAGCAGTGACCAGCCGCGGATGGTCTCCTCGGCGGCCAGCATGAGCAGGCACGAAGCGACCAAGAGCTTGTCGGCGATGGGGTCGAGCATGCGGCCGAGCGTCGACTGCTGGCCGTACATGCGCGCGAAATATCCGTCGAGCAGGTCGGTCAGGCCGGCGGCGATGAACACCGTGAGCGCCACCCAGCGCAGCCACAGTTCGGCGCCGATGATGCTCTGCCAATACATCAGCGCGACCACGACCGGCACCGCGGCAATGCGGGCGTAAGTCAGGATGTTGGGCAGCGACAGCAGCCGGGTCGCTGTGGGCGCGCTGGAAATGCTGTTCATCGGCCGCAAGATACGCCTCCGCGCATACCCTGAACAGACGCCGAAAGTAGCGGGTCACACCCAATTGTGCGCTTTGCACAGTCCGGGCGTCGAATTTCGCGGCTCAAGTCCAAGAGAGCGGCCGCAACCGCGTGACATTGGGCCCGCTACGCCGGCCTCAAGAGTTCCGCCCGCGGGCGCGCCACGGTCTGCCGGCCGCGCTTGAACACGGCCAGGACCGGCGCATTTGTAGCGACCGCATCGGCCGGGGATTGGGCGTCGATCACCGCCACCTCGGCCTCGCTGCCCACCTTGATACCGTAATCCTTGAGATTGAGCAGCCGCGCCGAGCGTTCCGAGATCATGTTGAACAGTTCCGCCAGCCGTTCGGACTGGGCCACCTGCACGATGTTGGCGTGCAGATTCGCCATCCGAATCAGCGAGCCGTCGCCGAACGGCGTGAACGGATTGAGGATGTTGTTGGACGAAATCGAGCAGTTGCAGCCGCATTCGGCGAACATGTTGAGGTCGGTGACGCAGCGCGGCACATTGTAGTCGACGTGGCGCGCCAGAACGAACAGATCGGTCGCGGGCAGCGCGGTGACCGCGACGCCGGCGTCGGCGAGCTTCCGGGCGATCTCCTTCTGCTTGACGGTCGGCAGACCCGTGACCTTGGTGACGTGGCCCATCGCGACCCGGCCGCCGAGCTTGTACCTGGTGGTCAGTTCGGCGACGAGGTGCAGGTCGAGGCTCGCCGGGTCGTGGCCCGAGTCGATGTGCATGTCGATGTCGATGTCGTAGTGCCGCGCCAGTTCGAACACGCGGTTGATCTGCGCAGGATGGTCGACGTCGTAGTTGGGCGCGCCGCCGATCACCCTGGCACCGCTCTCCAGCGCCTTCACCAGCGCCTTGTCGGCTTCGGGGGCGTTCGACAGGCCCTCCTGCGCGAAGGCGCAGATTTCCAGATCAATCGCCCAGGCATATTCTTTCTGAAGCTGCGTCAGCGCCTCGATACATTTGGTCCCGACCGGCAGGTCGATCTCGGCGTGCGTGCGCATCCGCGTCGTGCCGTGCTTGATGCAGCCCTCCAGCGATGCCTTGGCGCGGTTGTAGATGTCCTCGACGGTGAAGGTCGGCTTGACCGCCTGCACGCGCTTCATGTGGTTCGGCTCGCTGCGGCTCGGCTCCGGCGTGCAGCGATCGACGATGCGCGATTTATCGAGATGGATGTGGGTCTCGACCAGCCCGCCGCAGCAAAGGCATCCCTGCGCGTCGAACGACGGCGAGTCGGCTTGAAGCTTCGGCTCGATAGCTGCGATCTTGCCCTTGGAAAACCCAATGTCGACGGCGCCGCCATTGGCCGCCCCCGGCACGCGCGCGTTGCGGATCACGTAGTCGAGCATGATACCCTCACCATTCTTGCGGCCGCTATTCGACCGCGTTGTGAGAGCTTCGTCTAGGTCGCCGATTCGTGGAAATAGCCGTGGATGCGCCGCGCGGTCTCGTCGTTGATGCCGGGCACCTGCGCAAGATCGGCGACCGATGCCCGCTCGATGGCTTTCAGGGTTCCGAAGTGGCGCAGCAGCGCGCGCTTGCGCGTCGGGCCGATGCCAGGGATTTCCTGAAGGCCGGACTCGCGGATGTCCTTCTTGCGCCGGGCGCGGTGTGACCCAATGGCGAAGCGGTGCGCCTCGTCGCGCAGCCGCTGGATGAAGTAGAGCACCGGATCGCGCGGCGGCAGCTTGATCGCGGGCCGGCCCGGGACATGGAACGTCTCGTTGCCGGCGTCGCGGTCGGGGCCTTTCGACACCGCGACCATCGGAACGTCTTCGACGCCCAGCGCGTCGAGTGTCTCGCGCGCTGCGTTGAGCTGGCCCAGGCCGCCGTCGATCAACAGCAGATCGGGCCAGGGGGATTCGCGGGCATCGTCGGCGTCGGCGGGCAACGGCATGTCACCTGAGACCGCCGCGACCTGAATTGTCTTGGCAACACCTTCCGGCAGGGCCGCACGGGGCGCCTCGGCGATCAGCCGCTTGAAGCGGCGCTCCAGCATTTCGCGCATCATGCCGAAGTCGTCGCCCGGCACGAGATCGTCCGATCGGATGTTGAACTTGCGGTACTGGTTCTTCCGGAACCCCTCCGGCCCGGCGACGACCATCGCGCCGACCGCGTTCGAGCCCTGGATGTGGCTGTTGTCGTAGACCTCAATGCGCCGCGGCACGCGCGGCAGACCGACTGTCTCGGCGAGCGCGCGCAGCAGACGCTGCTGCGACGACGTTTCTGCGAGCTTGCGGCCCAGCGCTTCGCGCGCGTTGGCGAGCGCGTGAACCACCAGTTCCTTCTTCTCGCCGCGGCGCGGAATGTTGACGTCGACTTTGCGGCCGCTCTTGGCGCTCAGCGCCTCGGACAGCAATTCGCGTTCGGGGATGTCGTGGGAGAGCAGAATGGCGGAGGGACACGGTTTGTCGTCGTAGAACTGCGCCACGAACGCGCCGAGCACCGCTCCGGCGTCGAGCGAGCGATCGGCGCGCGGGAAATAGGCGCGGTTGCCCCAGTTCTGCCCGGTGCGGAAAAAGAACACCTCGATGCCGTTGTAGCCGCCCTCCTGATGGATGGCGAACACGTCGGCCTCCTCGACCGTGCGCGGATTGATGCCCTGCGTGCCCTGCACCGCCGAAAGCGCCGCGAGGCGGTCGCGGTAGACGGCCGCGCGCTCGAAATCCAGCTCGGCCGAGGCCTTCTCCATTTCGGCGGCCAGTTCGCCGCGCACCGCCTGGCTCTTGCCGGAGAGAAACGCGTTGGCCTCGCGCACCAGTTCGGCATAGCCCGCGAAATCGATCTCGTCGGTGCAGGGCGCAGAGCAGCGCTTGATCTGGTGCAGCAGACACGGCCGCGAGCGGCTCTCGAAGAAGCCGTCCGAGCAGTTGCGCAGCAGGAACGCGCGCTGCAGCGCCGTGATGGTGCGGTTGACCGCCCACACCGAGGCGAACGGCCCGTAGTACTCGCCCGGCCGGGTGCGCGCACCGCGGTGTTTGAGAATCTGCGGCGCCCAATGATCGCCGGTGATGAGGATGTAGGGGAACGATTTGTCGTCGCGCAGCAGCACATTGAAGCGCGGCCGCAAGCGCTTGATCAGGTTGGCTTCGAGCAGCAGCGCCTCGGTCTCGGTCGCGGTGGTCACGAATTCCACCGCAGCGGTCGCGGCGATCACCCGTTCGATGCGGGTGTCGTGACCGGTCGGCCGCGTATAGGACACGATTCGCTTTCGGATGCTCTTGGCCTTGCCGACATAGAGCACCTCACCGGCCGCATCGAGCATGCGATAGACGCCGGGCCCGGATGGCGCGAGCTTGGCGTGCTTCAACAGCACGCCGCGGCCGGCGGCGAGCGGCGCCGCACCCTGCCCCTTCTCGGGCACGAGTTCGTCTCGCTCGGGCAACGACTGTTCGTCGTCCTCCTCGACGAGCTCGCTTGCCGGGTCGATGTCCTTGCGTCCGGCCATGCCGGTCCCTTGTTTGCAGTCGCGTGGCCGCGCCGGCCGAGGCGTGCGCCGTGTCCAGGTAGATAGGCCTTCTTCCCGCCGTAGAAAATACACCGTTCCTTAGGATTAACGCTGCGCCAGCGTTACCGATTCACAAACGCTTAAGCGGCAAGTCGCGATAAATCGTTCACGATACTGCCGATCTTTCGCCATCCGGCGCGCCTTGCCGCTCCACGATCGCAAATGGGATCGCGTGCGACTCGAAGCCCGAACGGCAAGCGTCAGACCCGCATATCGAGCTGCGGCATTCGCCGCGGAACACGGAACGAAGACGTGGTGACGCCAATGAGGAAGCTGCCGTTCTGCGCCGCACTCCTCGCGCTATCGGTCGGAACCTTCGTTCCGGCACTGGCGCAATACGCACCGCATTCCAGGTCGCAGGTTCCGGGGGGCACCTCCTGGCGTGGGTTCTATGCCGGCGCCAACCTCGGCTATCAGTGGGGCGCGACCACCAACAATCCGACCGATCCCTGGGGCCCCGCGGGCGGATTGCAGGCGGGCTACAATTGGCAGTTCGGACAGTTCGTCTTCGGAGGCGAGACCGACCTTCAACTGTCGGGCGCCGACGACACCTTCGCACCATGGAAGTTTTCCAACCCCTGGTTCGGCACGCTGCGCGGCCGCGCCGGTTGGGCGACAAGCAACATCCTGCTCTACGGCACGCTCGGCCTCGCCTATGGCACGCTGGAAGCGCACAACTCGACGACCGGAACGCGCGAGTCAAAATCCCACACCGGATGGGCCGCCGGCGCCGGTCTCGAAGTCGCATTGACCGGCAACTGGTCGGCGCGCGCCGAATATCTTTACGTCGACTTGACCGATCGAACCTACCTGACCACCGGCAGCAGCCACGGCCTGCAATCGAGCCTGTTGCGCATGGGCGTCAACTACCGGTTCTGATCGCGCGCGCTTCGTAAGACGGCGCCACACGTCGACTCCCGCAACGGCCCTGGCATCGATCCGATGTCCTCCGACACCGCAGGCGGCGAACGCCGCCGGTGCGCTCGCACGCCCATGGCCGCGGAACCGGCGGCACAAGCGCTGGAAGTATTCATTTAGTGTTCGTTGACCATCATCATGGTAAAATTACAGTAAATCTCCCACAGCTCTTTCAGGAATCCAGAAAATATGCGGGTTCGCGCACAAAGTATTTGTTAACGATACCAGTGTGTCTATTTCGCACTAGACTATTCCTCGCCCGCGAATACTTTGCGCTCACCAAGTTTTTTTGGAGGTGATGTGATGATGCGTTCTGCGATTGCGGGCTTCGCCTTTTTGGCCCTTGCGGCGGCGCCGGCTTCGGCGGCGGACTTGCCGCGCCAGTCGATGCCCTACAAGGCTCCGGCCTATGTTCCGGCGGTCTACAACTGGTCCGGCTTCTATCTCGGACTGAACGGCGGCGGCGCCTGGGGCGACTCGCACTGGAACGGCTTCGGCGTCAGCAACAGCCCGTCCGGCGGCATGTTCGGCGTCACCGCCGGCTATAACTGGCAGGGCATGGGCAGCCCGTGGGTGTTCGGTCTTGAAGGTGACGTGGCCTGGACCGGCATCGACGGCGGCACGGCCTGCCCGGCCGCCACGAACTGCGAAACCCGCAACAACTGGTTCGGCACGACCCGCGGCCGCGTGGGCTACTCGTGGAACCGGTTCCTGCCCTACGTCACCGGCGGCATCGCGTTCGGCGACGTCGAGACGCGGCGGGCAGGCTTCTCCGGATCGAGTGACACCAACGTCGGCTGGACCATCGGCGGCGGCGTCGAGGGCGTGATCGTCGGCAACTGGACGGCCAAGCTTGAGTATCTCTACGCCGACATCGGCGACACGGGATGCAGCGCGGCAGCCTGCGGCACCGCGACCAATGCCGACCTGCAGCTCAGCATCTTCCGCGCCGGCATCAACTATCGCTTTTGAGCCCGGCGCGCCGGCACACGAGCGCCAAAGCAGAGCCCCGGGCCATGGCCCGGGGCTTCGCATTTTCAGCCGCAGCGGTTTGCGGCGCGCCTACAGGATTTCCTTCAAACGCTCCGGCGGACGGCACAACCGCGTGCCCTTGCGCGTGCACACCACCGGCCGTTCGATCAGCAGCGGATGCTTCGCCATCAGCGCAATGAGCTGGGCGGACGTCCATTTCGGATCGTCGAGCCCAAGCTCGTCGTAGGGCGTCCCCTTGCGGCGCAGCAGCTGGCGCGGCGTCATGCCCATGGCGGCAAGCGCGGCCTTGATCTCGCCGGCGCCAGGCGGGGTCTTCAGATATTCGACGATCGTCGGCTCGACGCCCCCGGCGCGGATCGCGGCCAGCACCTTGCGCGAAGTCGCGCACCTCGGGTTGTGCCAGATCGCGGCCGCCGAGGACGGCTTAGGCTCGTGGCGCGCAGCGCACATGGACCATATTGCCGTATCGGTTCCCCGCATCGTTATCGACGTAGCGCGTGACCAACACCCGGCCGTCGAACGACAGGATCTCGCGGTCCTGCGGATTGCCGGCGTCGCCGTCGGGGCCGATATAGTCCCTGCCGCCGGGACCGCCCTTCAGCTTCAGTTCGGTCGGCTGGCGCTGATCGGCGAGATGCATCATCACGCCGCCGGTCGGGCCCTTGGCAATGACATAGGGATTGCGGCACTGGCCGCGCGCGGCGTTGACGGTGCGGGTGCGGTCGGCCTCGCGGTGAAAGGCGGCATAGCCCCACCGGCCCACAATATCGTCCGGCCGGTACTTCGACGGTAGTGCGGCGGGCGTGGCCGGTTGCGGCGGCGGCTCGGAGCTGGTCCCGAAGCTCGGCAGGCTGATGCCCGTGCAGCCGGCCACGGCGAGGCCAGCGGCCAGCGCCACAACGGGCGCAATCGGAAGACGGTTCGAATCGCTACGCATGAACACCCCTCGATCGACCGCCGGACTTTGCCGGGCGCGCGGATACGGCTGACGCCGTCCGGGGAACGGACCGGGCTTGATCGTTGCAAAAGCCCCAGGGCGCCGTCCCATGCCCACCGGCTTTGTCCCTTTTAGCTCATCGGAATGCGGTCTGTCTGCGGATTTGCCAAAGATGGTCTACGGCGGGCGTTACGGCCGTTTCCAACTCGGCCCGGAGCCGCGCCATTGCGCCGTCCGGAGCGCGGATTCCGGGGCACTCACCGGCCGGAAACCGCCCGCGGCGGCCCCGCTTCGCTTGACTCCCGAAACGCAACCCCCTATGTCCCCGTCGCAATCGCTGGCACTCGTTAACCATGAGTGCTAATCGATTGTCACAAAAAGAAAATCTCGATCAAACCGCGCGCCTGACGCCGACGAGGAAGACACCACATGGCCAAAACCAAGTTCCGCCCCCTGCACGACCGCGTGGTCGTGAAGCGCATCGATGCCGAGTCGAAGTCCGCCGGCGGCATCATCATTCCGGACACCGCCCAGGAGAAGCCGTCGCAGGGCGAGATCGTCGCTGTCGGCCCCGGTGGCCGCGACGAGGCCGGCAAGCTCATTCCGATCGACTTGAAAGTCGGCGACCGCGTGCTGTTCGGCAAATGGTCGGGCACCGAGGTCAAGCTCGACGGCGAGGATCTCCTGATCATGAAGGAGTCCGACATCATGGGCGTGGTCGCCTAGTTCTACGTATCCAGATTCCAGGAGCAGATTGAAATGTCCGCCAAAGACGTCCGTTTCTCCACCGACGCGCGCGACCGCATGCTGCGCGGCGTGGAAACCCTCGCCAACGCCGTAAAGGTCACGCTCGGTCCCAAGGGCCGCAACGTCGTGATCGACAAGAGCTTCGGCGCCCCCCGCATCACCAAGGACGGCGTCACCGTCGCCAAGGAGATCGAGCTCGAGGACAAGTTCGAGAACATGGGCGCGCAGATGGTGCGCGAAGTCGCCCAGAAGACCAACGACAACGCCGGCGACGGCACCACGACCGCGACGGTGCTCGCCGCCGCGATCGTCAAGGAAGGCGCCAAGGCCGTTGCCGCCGGCATGAACCCGATGGACCTCAAGCGCGGCATCGACATCGCCGTCGCCGCGGTGATCAAGGACATCGAGAAGCGCGCCAAGAAGGTCGGCTCGTCCGCCGAGGTCGCCCAGGTCGGCACCATCTCGGCCAACGGCGACAAGCAGATCGGCAAGATGATCGCCGACGCGATGCAGAAGGTCGGCAACGAGGGCGTCATCACGGTCGAAGAAGCCAAGGCGATGGAGACCGACGTCGACATCGTCGAGGGCATGCAGTTCGACCGCGGCTACATCTCGCCGTACTTCATCACCAACGCCGAGAAGATGGTCGCCGAACTCGAAGACGCCTACGTGCTGCTGCACGAGAAGAAGCTCTCCGGCCTGCAGTCCATGCTGCCGGTGCTCGAAGCCGTGGTGCAGTCGGGCAAGCCGCTCCTGATCGTCGCGGAAGACGTCGAGGGCGAAGCCATCGCCACGCTGGTCGTCAACCGGCTACGCGGCGGCCTGAAGGTCGCGGCGGTGAAGGCTCCGGGCTTCGGTGATCGCCGCAAGGCCATGCTGGAGGACATCGCGATCCTCACCGGCGGCCAGCTCATCTCCGACGATCTCGGCATCAAGCTTGAGAGCGTGACCTTGCAGATGCTCGGCCGCGCCAAGAAGATCGTGATCGAGAAGGAGAAGACCACGATCGTCGACGGCGCCGGCAAGAAGAAGGACATCGAGGCCCGCGTCGGCCAGATCAAGGCCCAGATCGAGGAGACCACCTCCGACTACGACAAGGAGAAGCTCCAGGAGCGGCTGGCGAAGCTCGCCGGCGGCGTGGCCGTAATCAAGGTCGGCGGCGCCACCGAAGTCGAAGTCAAGGAGAAGAAGGACCGCGTCGAGGACGCGCTCAACGCCACCCGCGCTGCGGTGGAAGAGGGCATCGTGCCTGGCGGCGGCACCGCGCTGCTGCGCGCCAAGAAGGCGGTCGGCAAGATCTCCAACGACAATGCCGACGTGCAGGCTGGCATCAACATCGTGCTCAAGGCCATCGAGGCGCCGATCCGGCAAATTGCCGAGAATTCGGGCGTCGAGGGCTCGATCGTGGTCGGCAAGATCATGGAATCGAAGTCCGAGACATTCGGCTTCGACGCCCAGAACGAGGAGTACGTCGACCTCATCGACAAGGGCATCGTCGACCCGGCCAAGGTCGTGCGCCGCGCGCTGCAGGACGCTTCGTCGGTTGCGGGCCTGCTCGTGACCACCGAGGCGATGGTCGCCGAAGTGCCGAAGGAAGCCTCCGCGCCGGCGATGCCCGGCGGCGGCATGGGCGGGATGGGCGGGATGATGTGAAGTCCGACAGCATCACGCCTATCTGGAACACAACGGGCCCGGCGCAAGCCGGGCCCTTTTTCATTGCGGCCTATCCCACCAATTCCCTCACCGCCCGGTCCGCCTGCTCGATCGCAAAATGCACCCAGGCGTCGCCGCCCGAGTCGGTGTTGGCGATGGCGACGCGGCCAGCCTTCTGCCGCGCGACCTTGAGCACCGACTCCTCGTAGTCCTCCGGGTCGTAAAGCGTGTTGGCGACGTAAGAGTAGCCGTGGGTCCAGCGATTCACCGTGATCCCGGCAATATCGGCGGCGCTGCGGAATCCGCCCGGCCCCAGCATCCGGTCGAGGTCGTCGCGGATGCGCTCCTCGAATTGGCGGAACGTCATGGTCATCAGCTGGTGCTGTCCGACTCGGAACTGGGTGCGCGCGTCGAGGCCTTGGCCCGGCGCGCCGGGCACATGCGCGAGATGCAGGCAGATCGGCTGGGCGGGGTCGCGTGCGTGCTCGTAGCCGCCCATGGCAACCGGAAAATCCAGCGACACGTGATGGTGGAAAGACATCGGCGCCGAGATCGTATGCACCTTCTGCGCGATCCAGGGCCACCAGTGCCGCACCAGCACGTTGGTGTAGACGATCGGCGTCTTGACGTTCTTGGACAGCGCCGCGCGCTGCCGCTCCGGCAGTTCCGGCATGATGTGCGGGATCGCCATGTGAAAGCAGGCCAGCACAGCGTGCCTTGCCTGCACGCGGAAAAGCCTGCCGCGGCGGACATAGGCCAGTTGCACAACATCGCCCGCGTTGCGGACGTCGATGCAGGTGGAATTCAGGCGGATTCGCACGTCGTTGCGGCGGCGGTCGAGCCGGCTGTAGGCTAAATGCGCCTGCACCACATCGTCCATTGTGTCGCCGTGCGCCACGCCCGGGACGAGCCCGCGCACCAGAAGTCGCGCCAGCGAGGCGTTGCCGTCAGGAAAATGATAGATGTACGGCTCGCTCCAGGCCGGGTTGCCGTCGCGCGGCAGGCCGAGCCCGTCGAAGCCTGGATAGCCGAGATCGCGTGCCTCGGACGCCGGCACCGCGTCGATGCCGAGCCCGAAGAAGCCGAGCGTGCGGCCCTGGAAACAGTTCGCGACCTCCTCGCCGCACCCGCAGATCTTGATCAGGTAATCGCGATAGCTGGTGCGCTTGAGGACGGCACGCTTCTCTTCAACCGACTTTCCGGGCAAAGGATCGCGCTCGCCCGCGTGGAGCGCCAGCAGCTGCTTCTTGCCCTCATCCGAGATTGGAAAGTCAGCGACGAATTCATGAAGCGGCCGCGCATTGCTGAGCTTGCGTGCGGTCTCGTCAGCATTGCGGCGCGCAGGCTCGCCCGCCACCAACGCATCGCGCCCGAACACCTCGCGCGGAAAGAACACGCCGCGCGACAGACCGAGCGAAGGGTAGAGCGTGCGGTCGAACGCGGTTTCGAACCGCTTCACGTCAACTTCGAGATCGGCGAGCAGATCGCGCGCCGCCGGACCGTAGAGCGAGCCGGGTGACTGGAACGACTGGCTGCCGCCGTAGCCGATGATGCGGCGGCCATCGATGCGGAATTCGTTGCGCTTGGCGTGACCGCCGAAATCGTCGTGGTTGTCCAAGATGAGGATGCGGGCGCGCGGCATGACCCTGCGGTAGAACCATGCCGCCGCGAGGCCGCTCAAGCCGCCGCCGACCACGACCAGGTCGTAGCGCTCTTCGATGGGCGTATCGTCGACCGCAAACAGATCGCGGTCCCGCACCAGCGCATGCATCACCTCGAACGAGCCACGGTGATGGCCGCGCAAACCCGTCAACGCAGGCGGATAGCCGGTGCGCGTATGGCCCCACAGCCACGCGTCGCGCCGCCGCGATTGCGCTTCGGCCTGCGCCGCGGGCGTGAGCCCGGCTGCGACGGTCAGCGCCACTCCGTTGAGAAAATCGCGGCGTGTGATCGGCATGCGCCGACCTTACCACGCAATTTCCAGATGGGCAGACGTGGCCGCTACCAGCCGATGGCCTTGGGCAGCCAGGTCGCGATGCCGGGAAAAATGAATACCAGCAGCAGCGCCACAATCTGCATTGCGACGAATGGCAGCACGCCCTTGTACATTTCCGCGGTCTTGACCTCGGGCGGCGCCACGCCTCGCAGGAAGAACAGCGACCAGCCGAACGGCGGCGTGAGGAACGAGGTCTGGAGGTTCACGCAGATCAGCGTCGCAAGCCACACCATGTCCACGTTGGCGGTGGCGAACACCGGGAGAAACAGCGGTACTGCGATATAGGAAATCTCGATCCACTCGATGAAAAAGCCGAGCACGAAGATAATGAACATCAGGAACCAGACGTCGGCCCAGACTCCGCCGGGCAGGAACGCGAACAGGTCGTGAACCAGCCGCTCGCCCTGCAGGCCGCGAAATGCGAGTGCGAACACCTGCGCGCAGACCAGGATGAACATCACCATGGCGGTGATCTTTGTGGAGGTCTGCACCGTGTCGCGCAGCACCGTCCAGCTGAACCGCCGGCCGATCGCCGCCACCACGATCGAACCGAGCGCGCCCATGGAAGCTGCCTCCGACGGCGCCGCGATGCCGGCGATGATCGAGCCGAGCACGGCCGCGACCAAGCCGACCGGCGGCCCCACGACGCGCAGGAGCTTGCGCGCCAGTTCCGCCCCGGAGATGAGATCGCGCTCCTCCTTCGGGATCGCCGGCACCATCGACGGGTTCAGCATCCCGAGCACCAGGATGTAGATCACGTAGATCGCAGCCAGCATCATGCCGGGAAGCATCGCCGCGGCGAACAGCGTGCCCACCGAAAGATTCATGATGTCGGCGAGAAGGATCAGGATCAGGCTCGGCGGAATGATCTGGCCTAGCGTCCCCGACGCGCAGATCACCCCGCAGGCGAGCCCCCGGTCGTAGCCGCGGCGCAGCATGCCGGGCAGCGTGAGCAGGCCGAGCGTCACCACCGTCGCACCGACGATGCCGGTGGTCGCGCCCATCAGCACGCCGACCAGAATGATACCGATGCCGAAACCGCCGCGCACACCACCCGCCGCGTAGCCGATCACGTCCATCAGGTCTTCGGCGAGCTTGGATTTCTCCAGCATCACCCCCATGAACACGAACAGCGGGATGGCAAGCAGCGTGGAGTTTGTGACGACGCCAAAAATACGGTGCGGCAGGAGATTGAACAGCAATGTGCCGAAACCGAGAAAGCCGAACACGAATCCCGCCGTCGCCAGCGTCAGGCCGACCGGAATGCCCGCCATGAGCATGACGAAAAACGACGCCAGCATCAGGATGGCGAGGATTTCCAGGTACGGCATCAGGCGCTCCGCAACTGAAGCCCGGCGCGGATCGCCTGCGACAGGGACTGGACGAACAGAAGCGCAAAGCCGGCAGGAATAAAGGCCTTGATGACGTAGCGGTAGTCGATGCCGCCAGGATTGGCTGTACCCTCGCCGATGCTCCAGGATTGACCGACGTAAGGAATGGAAAGCCAGACCACGATCAGCGCGAACGCCATGGACAGCGCAGCCGACAGCAGCTCGATCGCCAGCTTGGTCCGCGGCTGGAAACCGGCGTACAGAATATCCACGCGCACGTGCTCGCCGTGGCGCAGCGCATAGGACATGCCGAACAGCACGATCGGCACCAGCAGGTGCCACTCAAGCTCCTGCGCCCAGATCCAGCCGAGCGAGAAGCCGTAACGCAGCAGCACGTTCGCGCCCATCACGAGCGCGAGGATCAACGCGACCCAGGACGTGGCACGGCCGACGAGGTCGATGAACCGATCGATCCCGCCGGCCAGCTTCTCGGCAGCCGTCACCCGTCAGCCCTTGCGGATCTTGTTGTGATAGACCGTCTCGCTCCGGTCGGCCCAATCGTCGTACTTGGCCTTGTAGGCCATGTAAGAGTCGTGGACCTTTTTGGTGACCGGGTCTTTCGCAACGGCTTCGGCCAGAATCTTGTTGGTCGCCGCGCGCAGCGCCTTCACCACGTCGTCGGGCAAGGGCTGTGCGATCGTGCCGTGGTTCTTGATCAGGTCTTCCATGGCCTCGGCGTTGTTCTTCTGGCACCACGCTTCGCTGATGACGTTGCAGGCGGCGCAGGCGTTCTCGACGATCGCCTGGAGGTCGGCTGGCAGGCTCGCCCACCTTGCCTTGTTGACGACGAGTTCGCTCGCGGTCGCCATCTCGTGCCAGCCGGTCGTGTAATAGTATTTGGCGACCTTGTGCAGGCCGAGCTGGCGGTCGAGGAACGGCCCCACGAACTCGGCCGCATCGATGACGCCGCGTTCGAGGTTCGGGAAAATCTCGCCCGGCGCGATCAACCGTGAGTCGACGCCGAGCTCCCGATAGACGCGCCCGGCGAGGCCCGGAATGCGCATCTTGATGCCCTTGAGGTCGTCGACGGTCTTGATCTCCTTGCGGAACCAGCCGGTCATCTGCACGCCGGTGTTGCCGCACAGGATCGGAACCAGATTGAAGCGGTCGTAGACCTCGCGCCACAGCTGCGCGCCGCCGCCGTCGTAGTACCACCCGTTGAAACCCTGGAAGTTCAGCCCGAACGGCACCGCGGTGAAGTACTGCGCGGCGAAGCTCTTGCCGGTCCAGAAATACGAGTTGGCATAGTTCATTTCGACCGTGCCGGAAGACACCGCGTCGAAGCCTTCGGCCGCCGGGATCAGTTCGCCCGCGCCGAAGAACTGAATCTTGAGCCGGCCGCCCGACATGTCGTCGATGCGCTTGACCAAGTCCTTCGCGCTGCCCGGCCCGGTCGAATAGAACGCGGCGTTCGGGCCGTAGAAGCTGGTCATCTTCCAGTTGAAGCGCGCTTGTGCCTTGACCACCGCCGGCGCGGCGATGGTGCCTGCGGCGCCTGCCAGCGCCAATTTGGTGAAGTCGCGACGTCGCATGGCCACCTCCCGTTGTTGCTGCACGGCCTTTAAGCAAGGCATGGGCCAAGCATTTGGCCAAGCATTGGGCCAAGCCGGCATGACCAGGTCGGGGTATTGTCCCCCGAAACGGCGTGCATTCAAGGTAGGCGGGCCGGGAAAATAGGCAGGGTTGCCTGCGGCCGATCAGGTGCTGGGCATCGCGCCTAATTGGTCGGCAGGCGGAATCGCAGCGTGCGCGGACCGATCAGCATGACCGTGCTGCCCTGCCGGCGCCAACCGGTCACCTCCTGGAGCGCCGCCAGCAATTCGGCGTCGCCCTTGGCGCGCTCCGGCGGGCACTGCCGGTTTGTGGTCGGGCCGGTCAGGACTGTGACCGTATCCCCGGCAACGACCATCTGGCCTTCGACGCGGTTGCACCACATCTCCATGGCCATCGCGCCGTTTGCGGCGATGTCCATGTTCGGGATGCGCTTGGAGCCGCGCATCGGCGCGACGTCCATGATCAATTCGCGTTCGAATGGAAAACCGCCCTGGGCCGCGCTCTCGGACGGCAGCGCCGCTGCCGCGCACACTGCAAGTCCAGCAATCCAGGATCGGCTTCGAACCATTCTCAACTCCGGTTATTATTTGGGAGCCGGCCGCGGGCCGGCACGAGGAAGCGCCGCCTATCAACGGCGGTGCGGCAGCAAGGTCAAGAATTATTCACGCGCCGCGGAAAGTGACCATGCGCGCAAAAGTCGCGGCAGTCCGAGCCAGCCGGTCAGCACGATCTTGCGTTGCACCGCGCGGTCGAGCCCACTCGTCACCGTGAGGAAGACCGGCAGGACGGCGATCGGGTTCACGACCAGGAATAGCGTGACGAACTCGTTCAGCCGCTCCTGCCACATGGCCGTCTCCGAATCGCCGTTTGTGGCCGGAATCTCCGCCCTTGCGGGGGGCCGCGCAAGGAATACAGGGCCCGCCGCCGTGTTATCGTCTCGAGTGCTTTCTGGGAGGACCAAGATGGACCAACGCATCATCGATCTCTACGACGACTTCACCCACGGCGACATGTCCCGCCGGACCTTTCTCGACCGGCTGAGGGGACTGGCCGGCTCGGCCGCGGCCGCCGCGGCCCTGGTGCCGCTGCTGGAAAACAACTACGCCCAGGCCGCCATCGTCGCGGCCAACGACGCCCGCCTCGTGACCGAGCGCATTGCCTACGATTCGCCGAAAGGCAAAATCAACGGCTACCTCGCCCGCGCCAAGGCCAAGGGCAAGCGCCCGGTGGTGCTGGTGATCCACGAGAACCGCGGTCTCAATCCGCACCTGGAAGACGTCGCGCGGCGCTACGCGCTCGAAGGCTATCTCGGCTACGCGGTGGACCTGCTCTCGCTTGTGGGCGGAACGCCGGCGAGCGAGGACGACGCGCGCGCGCTGCACCCGAAGATGAACCAGGACGACGCGGTTGCGGCGCTGGTTGCTGCGGTGTCGTTCCTCAAGAAGCACCCGGAATCGACCGGCAAGGTCGGCGCGGTCGGCTTCTGCTTCGGAGGCCTGATGGTCAATCGCCTCGCCGCGTCGAGCCAGGAGCTCGACGCAGGCGTCGCCTACTACGGCCGCCAGGTCCCCGCGGCGCAGGTGCCCAACATCCGCGCACCGCTGATGCTGCACTACGCCGACAAGGACGACGGCGTGAATGCCGGCATCGAGGCCTACGAGGCGGCGCTGAAGGCCAACAACAAGCGCTACGTCAAGCACGTCTATCCGGGAACTCAGCACGCCTTCAACAACGACCTCGGCGCTGCGCGCTAAAACAAGGCCGCCGCCGACCTCGCCTGGCAGCGTACGCTTGAATTCTTCCGCGAGCATCTTGGCGCGCCGCCGAAGGCCGCCTGATCGCGCAGACACGTCACGTCACGCGCCGCCGTCCTGAACCGGGCGGCGGCGCGTTTGTTTCCTGCTCAACCGAAGTGGTGCTTGTAGGCCCGCGACAGCGCCTCGCTGTCGAGGCTCGCGGCCTGGAAATAGGCGCCCGTCCGGCGCACCCAGGCCTTCTGCGACGCGACGACCTTGGCGAAGAATGCTTCCTTGGACAGCGCGGCCAGCACCCGGTCCCAGGCTTTGAGCTGGTCGTCCAGAAACTGCGGCCCGGCCCTGAAGACCTTGACGCCGCGCCGGCCGATCTCCTGGAAATCCCGCGCATAGCGGTCGTAGGCGCGCCAAAGATTGTCGCTGGACGCCGCGAACGACGCCTGGCGCAGAATTTCCCTGAGCTCGCCCGGCAGCGCGTCGTACTTGGACTTGTTGAACAGGACTTCGAACGCCTCGACCGGCTGATGGTGCCCGCCCAGCACGTAGACCTTCGCCACGCCCGGAAGGCCGAGCAGGATGTCCGCGGTCGGGTTGTTGGAATCGGTGGCGTCGAGCACACCGCGGTCGATCGCAGCCGCGACGTCGCCGCCCGGCAATAGCGTGACCTGCGCGCCAAGCGATTGGAACAGTTCGCCGACCAGCCCGCCAGTCCGGTAGCGCAGGCCGCGGAAATCCTGGACGCGTGTGATCTCCTTCTTGAACCAGCCGAGCGGCTGGTTCGGCATCGGGAAATGCAGCCAACCGACCACGTTCAATCGCAGGATGCCATTGAGCAGCTCCTTATAGAGCGCCTCGCCGCCGCCGTAGTAGAACCAGCCCAGGAAGCTGTGCGAGTCCCAGCCGAACGACGGCGGCGTGCCGAACAGCGAATTGGCCTTGTGCTTGTTGTGGCGCAGCGCCGCCGTGCCGTGCGCACCGTCGAGAATGCCGGAGTGCACCGCCTCTGCCATCTGAAACGGCGGGACCACCGCGCCGCCCGAGAGCATTTCGATCTTGAGCCTGCCGCCGGACATCGTGCCGACTGCCGTGGCATAACCCTGGGCGAATTCGTGAAAGATATCGCGCGACGACCATGCGCTTTGCACGCGCCAGTGCACAGCCTGCGCGCGCGCCACGCGCGGCGCCGCGATCGCTGCGGCGCCTGCGGCCGCTGCCGCGCCGAGAAACCTTCGCCGTGCCGTTCCGCCTGGCTTGCGCGCGGAATCCGCTGGCATCGATACCGCCCTCTCCACGATGGAACGGTACGCAAGATCACAGACGCAAGATTTGGATACGCCGGTAGCCCGCCCGCGGGCGGTTCGCGCGCGCCGCTAACGGACGGCGCTGTTCTCGCCTTGACGGAAGGACTGCCACAGGTCGATGGCGGCAAGGCCCATCACGAACACGACGATGACGATCAGCGGGATCGCCTTGACCCACACGACCATGTAGCCAAGAAACGTCACGACCATGGCAAGGCCGATCAGCCCGGTCACCAAGTTGATCATGACGCTCTCCCTTTCCCGCCGCGCTTGGCTTTCGAAGCCCCGCCCCGACGCCGACTGGCGCGCTCGATAGTTTTGACAAGCCAGCGCGCCGTACGCAAGAGGCGCGCGTCGTTGCCGCGCCGGGCGACCAGTTGTACCCCCAGCGGTAGGCCGGCCTCAGTGCGCAGCAGCGGCAGCGTGACGGCCGGCGTCCCGAGGTAGGTCCAGAGCGTGCAGAATATCGGATTTCCGGTCGAATCCAGCCCGCGCGGCGCCTCGCCGGGCGCCGCCGGCGTCAGGATCGCGTCATACTCGTCGAAGACCGCGTCGAGCCCCTCGTTCATGGGGCCGATGGCGGCGACCGCCCCGGTGTAGTCCACGGCTCGCATCGCACGGCCGCGCTCGATCAGCTGGCGCAGCCGCGCGCTCAACTTGTCGCCGCCCTGCTCGTAGTCGCGATGGAAATTATGGGCCATCTCGACTTCCATCACGGTGCGCTGGAAATCGAACGCGCGCGCGTAACTCTCGCCGATTTCCACCTCGGACGCCTGCTCGCCGAGCGCATCGACAAGCTCGGCGAATGCCTCGCGCGTGACTGGCTCGGCGTGCTCCCAGGCCGGCGATTTCACGAATGCAAAGCGCGGCGGCAAGGGCGGCTCGCTCGCGGCGGTCGAAGCGAAGGGCGGACGCGCCTTCGGACGCGTATCGAGATCTTCCGGATCGTGGCCGGCGAGCGATTCCGCGAGCAGCGCCACGTCCTCGACCGTTCGCGCGAACAGGCCGACATGATCGAGCGTTCGCGACAGCAGCAGCGCCCCGGTGCGCGGGATCGTCCCGTGGGTCGGTTTGAAGCCGACGACGCCGCAATAGGCCGCGGGCCGGATCACCGATCCGTTGGTCTGGCTGCCGATCGCGCCCGGCACCATGTGCGCCGCGACCGCCGCAGCCGAGCCGCTGGACGAGCCGCCGGGCGTGCGCTCGCGGTCGTGCGGATTGCGGGTCTTGCCAGGGTGGAAATAAGCATATTCCGTGGTCACGGTTTTGCCCATGATCACCGCGCCGGCGGCGCGCAGCCTGGCCACCGCCGCCGCGTCGTGGCGCGGCGTACGCCCGGCCCAGAGCGGCGAACCGAACTCGGTCGGGTAGTCGGCAGTGTCGAAGATGTCCTTGATCCCGATCGGCACGCCGTGCAGCGGTCCGGTCGGCTTGCCCTCCGCGCGCAGGCGGTCGAGCGTCATGGCCTGGTTGAGGACATGCTCGCGATCGAGATGCGCCCATGCCTGAACGCCGGGATCGACCTCGTCGATGCGGGCAAGGCAGTCCGTGACCAGTTCTGAGGAGCTGACGCGGCCTTCGCGGATGTGTTCGGCGGCTTCGGTCAGCGAATAGGCGCAAAGGCTCATCGTCCGCCCTCCGGCGCCAACAGGACAGCCGCGCGCCGCGGCGTCAATTGTACAGGTAGTTCGGCAGCCAAAGCACGATACCGGGCACCAGGTAGACCATCACCATGCAGAGGAACACCATGAACACGAAGGGCAGCGAGCCGGAGAAGATGTCGGTGAGTTGCACGTGCGGCGGCGCGATACCCTTGAGGTAATAGGCCGCCATTGCCATGGGTGGCGTGTTGAACGAGGTCTGGATGTTCAACGCCACCAGGACGCCGAAGAAAATCGGATCGACCGAGAACTTCTGCAGGAGCGGCAAGAAGATCGGAACGAAGATGATGATGATCTCCGACCATTCCAGCGGCCAGCCGAGCAGGAAGATGATGATCTGCGTCAGCACCAGGAACTGGACCGTCGACATGTCCAGCGACAGGATGAAGTGCTCCACCACCGAGTGGCCGCCGAGGTAGGAGAACACCGAGGAGAAGGTCCAGGATCCGATGAACAGGTAGCAGACCATCGCGGTCGTACGCGCGGTCAGGAACACCGCCTCCTTGAGCCGTTCGAAAGTCAACGCCCGATAGGCGGCAGCGAGCACCAGCGCGCCGAGCGCACCGACGGCAGCGGCCTCGGAAGGCGTCGCAAGACCGAACAGGATCGCGCCCAGCACCGAGAGGATCAGAATGGCGAGCGGGAAAAACGATGTCAGCAGCGCCACGAAAATCGTCGCGAACGGAACGTCAGTCTCTTCCCTGGGCAGCTTCGGCATCAGGCTCGGATTGAGGATCGCACGGACGATCACATAGACGATGTAGAGGCCGGCCAGCAGAAAGCCCGGAAGCATCGCCGCCGCATAGAGCTTGACCACCGAAACGGCAGCGGTCGCCGAATAGACGATCAGTAGAATGCTGGGCGGAATCAGGATACCGAGACAGCCGCCGGCGCAGATCACGCCCGCGGACAGCTTCTTGTCGTAGCCGGCCTTGAGCATCTGCGGATAGGCAAGCAGGCCCATCAGCGTGACCACGGCGCCGACGATGCCGGTGGCGGTGGCGAACAGCGCGCAGGTAATCAGCGCCGCGACCGCGAGCGATCCGGGCACGTTGCGCATGGCAAGCTGAATCGAGTGGAACAGCCGTTCGAGGATGTTCGATCGTTCGACCACGTATCCCATGAAGAGGAATAACGGGACCGCGATCAGAACGTCGTTGGAGGTGACCTCGAAGGTTTTCTGCACCAGCAGCGTGAACACGCGGTTGGCAAGAATGTCCTGGCCGGGCGTGAAATAGGCGTAGTAGCCGAAGCCGACGCCCATCGCGATCAGCGTGAACGCGATCGGGAAGCCCAGCATGATGATGAAGATGAAGAGCCCCAGCATCAACATGCCGATTTGCGGATCGGTCATGTTCAGGCTCCCTTCGCGCCGGATTGAGCGACCTCGGGGTGCTCGCGCTGGAATTCCTTCTCGTGCAGGATCGCGGTTTCCATCTCTTCGACGTCGTGCAGCCGCTGCGGCCAGTAGCCCTGGCGGATGCAGATGACGCAACGCGCCACTTCGGCAAAGCCCTGGATCAGCAGCATGACGCCGGTGACCGGGATCAAAGTCTTGAGCGGAAACACCGGCACGCCGGCTGGGCTGAAGATGCTGACTTCCTGGAACTGGATCGACATTTTCGCGAACTGCCAGCCGGCGTAGATCCAGGCCAGCACCGCGGGGAAAAAGAAGATGATGTACAGCGTGAGGTCGATCGTGGCCTGCATCCGCTGCGGCCAGAGCCGGTAGATCACGTCGCCCCGCACGTGGCCGTTGCGCGACAGGGTGTAGGCTCCCGCCATCAGGAACAGGCCGCCGTAGGTGATGTAGCTGAAGTCGAAAGCCCAGGTGGTCGGCGCACGCAACGCGTAGCGCACCAACACTTCGTAGCTTGTGCCGAGAGTCAGGACGAGGATCAGCCAGCCGAATGCCTTGCCGACCCACATGCTGAGCAAATCAATGCTGAAAAGTATTCTATTCATTCAAGACCGACCCGGCGCCGTCATACCGATGCGACGACCGCCCCCTCCCCATTCGCCGTAAGGGTTGGGCGGCGCCACCGGCGCCGCCCGTCCCGAAATTGCAGGTCGAAACCGCCCGCGACTACATCTTCAGAACGCCCGGGAAGTGGTGGTTGAACGCGCCCTTGTAGTCGGTGGCGTTCAGCAGGTTGTAGTACACCACGCGGCGCACCCAGGCCTTCTGCGAGTCCATGACCCGCTTCATGAACGGATCCTTTTCGAGGTCCTTGATCAGGCCGTCCCAGGCCTTGATCTGGGCATCGAAGATGCTCTGCGGGGTGCGAATCACGTTGACCTTGTCCTTCGAGATCAGCTCCTGGAGGTCCTTCGAGTACTGGTCGTAGGCCCTCCACTCGCTGGCGGACGACGCCGCTTCCGAGGCGTATTCGAGCATCAATTGCTGCTCTTTCGGCATCGCGTTGAACTTGGTCCGGTTGACCATGATCTCGAAGTATTCCGTCGCCTGATGGTGGCTGCCCATCATGTAGTTCTTGGCGACGTCCTGCGCGCCGAAGCGCTTGTCCGAGGTCGGGTTGTTGAACTCGAACGCGTCGATCACGCCGCGCTGCATGGCCGGCACGATTTCGCCGCCCGGAAGCTGCGCCACCGAGGCACCTAGCGCCTGGAACAGGTTCGCCGCGAGACCGACGGTGCGGTACTTGAGACCCTTGAGGTCGTTGGCGCTGCCGACCGGCTTCTTGAACCAGCCCAGCGGCTGGGTCGGCATCGGCATGGAGAAGAAGCTCTTGACGTTGAGCTTCATGATCTTGGTCTGGAGCTCGTCGAACAGCTCCTTGCCGCCGCCGTTGTGAATCCAGCCGAGGCCTTCGTTGGCATTGAAGCCGAACACCGGGCCGGTGCCGAACAGCGACGCCGCGCGATGCTTGCCGTACCAATACACCGTCACGGTGTGGGCCATGTCGATCTGGCCGCCGTGCACGCCGTCGAGCACCTGGAAGGGATGAACGACCGCACCCGCGTGCAGCAGGTCGATCTTCAGACGCCCGCCGGCCACGTTGTTGACGCGGTCGACGTATTGCTGCGCCATCTCGGTGAAGATGTCGCTCGCCGGCCACGACGTCTGCAACTTCAGCGTGGTGGTCTGCGCGCGCGAAATCTGCGGCATCGCGACGGTGGCGGCGCCGGCCATTGCAGCGCCGGCCAGGAATTTCCGGCGGCTCGTGGTCTTGGCAGTGTCGGTTGTCTTGGTCATGAGTCCATGTCCTCCCTGGGTCGAAATTTAGACGGCAATTTCGTTTGCCGTTGCATGCACTAACGTCCCCCGATGGTCTGGTATTCCACCGGCGCTTGGGGGTAGTTTTACCGCCTTAGGCCGGTTGCACAAGCCTGCAAGGGCTATCCAAAGGTCGATTCAGACCGATACCGCCTTGAAACAGACGTGACGGAGCCCCGCAGGGCGCACGCGTGGGCGAAAGCCCCCTGTTGGTGGGGCAAGGCTCCGCCTTCACCACCAGCGCGCCGGCCAAGCCGGGCCGGCCCCGGCCCTGCGCCGGAACAGGTTGTGCCAGGCGAAGGCGAACAGCGCGAGCAGCACCGCGCCGGCTGCAACCGGGACCAGCAGGAAGCTCCAGGGCATGCCGTGGACGGCCACCACCAGCGGATCGATCCCGGCCGGCGGATGAAAGGTTCCGGTGACGTTCATCGCCAGCATTGCGAGCCCGACGGCAATCGCAGCGGCCCACGGACCGGGCCCCAGCAGCGCGACCACGGCAAGGCCGACCGCCGTCGACACCAGGTGCCCGCCGATCAGCGCGCGCGGCTGCGCCGGCTCGACCTGCGGCGAGCCCAGCACCAGCACGATGGAGGTGGCGAACGGGATCGCCATCAGCGGAAACCCGGCGCTGGCCGAAAGCGCCTCCATCCCCGCAATTGCGACCGCGGCTCCGGCCGCACCCGCGGTGGCAATGAACCATGGATTCGAATTCATGACGGCAGGGTCATGCAACGGTCAGGCCAGCCAGCCCCGGCGCCGCGCCGGCCGCAACGACAAACGGGCGGCGGCATCGCTGCCGCCGCCCGCTGAGGAGAAGCTGACGTATCGCTTACTTCAGGTTGGTGTTGACCGTGAGATCGGCCGAGAGCTTGGCGACGAAACGGCCGCTGCACCAGTTGGAGCCAACGCCGCCCACGTTGATCGCGGTAACGTGGGTCGTGCCGCTCGCTGTGTGATCGCTGGTGAAGGCGTTGCAGTCGCCCTTGCTCAGGTCGGTGTCGTGGTAGCGCAGATCGACCGTGAACACCTTCCAGGTCCAGCCGAAGCCGACGTTCCAGTGGGTGTAGTCCTTGTAGTTGATGCCGGGCGAACCGGGCGTTCCGGCGATGCTGTAGAACGAGTCGGAGGTGCCGATCGACCAGTGGCCGACTTCACCCGAGGCGTAGGCCTGCACGCCGTTCGCAAACGCCGGGAACGTGTACTTGGCGTTGCCGGAGAAGTAGACGCCGTCGGCGCCGGAGTTCAGCACCGAATCCGAATAGGCGACGCCGGCCCCGACCGAGAACGCATCGGTGATCGCGTAGGTGGCCTTGGCGTAGAACTCCCAGAAGCTGGTGTCCGCCTTGATCACGTTGGTGTTGGGCAGCGCAACGCCGCGGGCGCAGAACGCCGCCGTACCGTGGAAGCACTCGCCGCCCGGATACCAGTAGTAGATAAAGCCGAGGTCGAGGGCGAGCTTGCCGAAGGTCGGCCGGATGCCGCCGTAGAAATCCACTTCCGCGGACGGACGGTTCGGGAAGCTGATGCTCGCGCCCGCGATGCCAGCGTAAAGCTCGAGGTTCGGATTGATCTTGTAGCGCGGCTCGAAATACGCCGAGGCCGACGCGTGGCCGTTCGACTGCGTGATGCCGCGGAACACATAGTCGCTGGCGATCGCCGAGCCGAACGCGATGTCCCAGGCCGGCGGCGGCGGTGCGGCCATCCGCTTGGCCTTCGTCGGCATGTCGGCGGCAACCGCCGGCACCGTCATGGCAAACGCGGCGCACGCCGCGAGAGCGATCTTCTTCATAGTCAGCCCCTTCCCGTTATGGCTCGGTGCGGAAACTTGGGGCTGACGTTCGCGGACGGCCTCGAACCCGAGAACACGACTGCAACCTTCACCCGAAAGACCCCACACCACTTGAATTATTATGGCCAAAATGGACCACGCGGCATGCGCGCGGGACAAGTCGAAACGCTAGACACTTGCTGCCTTTTTAGGCGTTTTGACCCCTTTATGCAGAAGAATCCCACGGTGTTGCATCAACGTCACATTTTTCAGGCCCGATATGGGTTTTGGCCGGTCCGGTGTGGATAAATCTCGCGAATTTCGCCTGTACAAAGTGTCGGGGAGCGGCGCGCGTTTTTTCCAGCCATGCGCTCTCGTCCGCGCACTTTGACCGGGCGGCGCGGTGCCCGTCTTCCCTTTCCCCCGGCGCAAAGCCCGAGGGGTGGAGCGCCGAGCGGCGCCCTAAGTTCAGTTCCACGCCTCGTGGGAGACGTGTGCGTGTTCCTTGCGATCGGAACACGCGCGCCTCCCGGCGCTCCACGGCGGCATTTTTCGGTCCCGGGCCGCGCTTTGCGGGGCATTGCCGCCCCGTCAGCCAGCTCCTGGCAGGAGGTTCCAGTCTAACCTCCGGGCGGAGCCCCGGGCCGCCCGGTAACGAGGTTACGAGCCTCGCCAGCAGGAGCCGCATCCCGCTCCGCCATCGAAACGTCTCGCGACGACGCCCTCGGATGAGCGGGACGCAATGAAGATAAGGCCGCTTTGGAGGGCGGGGATAAGTTTTTTATCGCACGGAAACCGCAGGAGAATCTGGCTTCGCGCCGATCATTCACCGAAACACCGCCACCGCGCGGATCGGCGAGCCGGTGCCACCCTTCCACTTCATCGGCAGGCCGATGAACTCGAACGGCCCCTGCCCGATCAGCGTCTCGAGGTTGCACAGGCTCTCGATGTGCGTGATGTCGAGCTCGAGGCACGCCTTGTGCACCAGCACGTTGACCATGCCCTCGGGGCCGGGCCGCATCGAGTCGATGCCGAAGTGCACGACGCCCTGCCTGGCGAGCCATTCGGTCGCGGCGACGTTCACGCCGGAATTGTCGGTCGCGTACTCCTTACGCGGGAAGGTGCGCTCGTGATGGCCGGTGCAAAGAAGCACCGTGCCCTTCTTCGGCACCGGGCTGCCGCACTTCTTCACCGCCTCTTCCAGATCGGCGGGCGTAATCTCGGCCTTGGGCGCGATGTGGCGCAGGTCGAGACAGATGCCCGGCACGATGCAGTTCTCCAGCGGATACTGGTCGATCGGCGTGCCGCGCTCGCCGAAATGCCGCGGCGCATCGATGTGTGTGCCGCCGTGGTCGGGCATGGAGAAGAACATCACGCTGTTGCCGTGGACCCCCTTGTTCTCCGCCCGCGCCTCCTCGTGGGTCTTCCAGACGCCGTGGATGATCGGCGGCTGGCCGGGATACGACGGCGTGCGGTGATAGAGCTCGCGGCTGAGATCGACGATGCGCATGGATGCTTCCTCCGTTGCGCGCATGATGTCATCGGCGGGCACAGGTCTGCAATCCGCCGGGTCGCGGGACGAAAGCAGCGCAGCGGACCTGGAAGGGCGCCTTCTGCGCGTCGGCACTGCGCCGCGCGGCTGTTCACCAGCTGCTGAAGAAGCTCGCGACCTGGTTGGCGGCGGACACGATCCCGCGTCCGGGGCTGGCAACATTGCCGGCAGCGCCGACGAACGCGAAGCCGATGTCCCGTGTGGCGGAGGCAATGCCCCCGACCGGCTTGTCGAGCCGGCTAAATGCGCTCACGAAGCCCTGCTGGACGTCGCCGAGGAGGCCGCCGCCCGCGACCTGCGCCAGCTCGGCGTCGCTCAACTCCGCACCTGACTGCTGCTTGAGGAGCAGGCTTGCCTGCCGGCCGATCGCGGCCGCCTCGTCTGCGCTGAAGCTGAAGCCCTCGGCCTGGCCGATGGCTGCCACGGCCTCTGCAACGGACCGTCCCTGCTTGCCGTTCGTCGCCGCCGCCACCTTGGCCTGGAGCGCCTCGCTGGCGAGAACCTCCACGGCGAATTTCGCCGCTGCGTCCATGCTCATGTCCGTCTCCTGAGCTTCGCGTCGCGTGAATTCCCAGTCCGACGTCCAGAGTTCCGCCCTTAGTATAGCCGTCCCCATAACCCCGATGTGGGAATTGTCACATGATCAAGCACCTGCCCGGCCCGCATCCGACCCGCAGCCGCGCCGTTATCCACGATGGGTTCGTCCACGCCGTGTCGTTCGTCACCGACAAGAAACCGGACATGTACCTGCAGACCAAAAGCGCGCTCGCTCACATCGATGCGACGTTGAAGGAGGCGGGCACCGGCAAGAGCCGCATTCTCAAGGCGATCGTCTACATCGCCGACATGAAGCGGAAGCCGGAGATGAACCGCGCCTGGGACGAATGGGCGGACCGCGCGAGCCCGCCGATGCGCGCATGCCTCGCCGTCGAACTCGAAGGCGACACGCTGGTGGAGATCGTGGTGGATGCGGTGGTGTAGCTCCGGCCGCAGCTTACGCCGCGGCCTTCTTGCGGTTGGCCTCGATGCGCCGGTCGACCAGCGCCACCTGCGCGTCGATCGCCGGATGGCTGAGCCCCTTCTGGCGGGCGATGAGTTGCACCAGCTTGTCGGCGCGCTCGATGTTCGGTGCGCCGTTTTGCAGCGCGCGTGCGGCCGACGCCGGGCGCACCAGCGACTGCGCCGCGGCGGCGTACTTCTCGAACGGCACCAGGTCTTCGGGCTTGGCGCCGAGTTTGACGCAGAGGTCGAACACGAAGTTGTAGACCGACTTCGACGTGGTGAGATCGGAGTGCACCGCCTCCTGCGCGGTCCGCATGCCGTCCTCGGTGACGCAGCGGTAGTTGCCGGCGAGCAGCATCGACCACTTGGCGAGCGGCACCCAGATCGAGTCGTAGGCTTTCAACTTGACCGGCAGTTCGATCTTGCCCTCCGGCGCGTCGAAGCGCGCGGCCTCGACGTCCTTTTCCAGATTGCGGATGATCTGCGTGTCCTTGTCGTCGTCGAACCGTGCGCACTTGAAGTTGGTCGGCAGCGTGACGAGCAATTCGTTCGCCTTGCCGTCCGGCGGACGGATCGCCTGCGGATCGGGGCTGTTGAGCGTGATCTTCTTCGGGTCGACCGAGTCCCATACGGTGGGATCGGTGTAAGCGGCCTTCAACGGTTCGTAATCGAGGCCCGGGATGCGCTTGATGTAGGGCAGCGGCGGCATGTTCATGATCGACATGCACGGCACGCGCGACTTGCCGACCGCGTCGAGCAGCTGCCGCACGCCGTCGGAGCGGTACTGCGGTTCCTGCATGCAAAGGCCGACGAGGTCGTACTTCGACGGATCGACGCCGGTCGCGGGGCCGGCAGTCACCTTGCCGGGGAGCTTGCGCGACTCCAGCAGCACCGGCTCGGCGCGGCCGCGCACCGGCAGCTTCACCTTGAAGCCCTCGGCGTTGATCAGGTCGGCTTCCGCCGGGAGGCAGACGAGGTGAATGGAATGGCCGCCGAAAAGCAGCTTGGATGCAAGCAGCGACCCGTAGGACGCGCCCATGAGCAGGATGTTGTAGGCCATGACGGATCGCTCCTTGTGCGTATTGTCTTTCGTCGTTTCTGGCTGTGGCGCCAATGGTATGCGGGCGGCGCGGGCGATGCAATGCGGGCGGGCGCGCCAAGCGGTCCGGCGTGCTAGACTGAATCAAGAATCCGCGGAGCCCGCCCATGAAAAAGCTCGTGCTGGAAACCACCGCGCCGTTCCAGGGCCTGCCGGAACTGGTCGCGTTCGAGGAAGGGCTGTTCGAGAAGGAAGGCCTCGCCATCGAATGGGTCGAGCGCGACAGCGCCGACAAGTCGACGCGCACCGACGTCACCAGCCCCAAGGGCCTCGATCCGTTCTCCAGCCACGGCCTGATGCTCGAACAGGGCAAGGCCGACATGTACAACGCTTGTGAATGGGGCAACTACTGCCGCGTCGAGCAGACGCGCACCGGCAGCCGGCAGGTCGGACGCCGCGGCATCGTCACCTATGCCGCGATCGTGGTGCGGCTGGATTCGGACGTGTACACGGCGCAACAGTTGGCAGGTCGCACGGTCGGGGTGCCGTTCTATTTCGGCACGCATTATCTGGCGCTGCATCTGCTCGAAGGCTTCATGCCGCGCGACCAGATCAAGCTTTGCCGCACCTCGAACGGCTCGCGGCCGCGCTTCGACTCGATGATGAAGGGCGAGATCGAGGCGACGACCTTGACCGAGCCTTACGTGACGCTGGCCGAGAAGAAGGGCTGCCGCCTGATCTGCGAGGCGTTCTATCACGGCACCGAGGTGGCGTCGGACCGCGTCGACGCCGAGACCTACGCCGCCTTCAACCGCGCGGTGCGCGAGGCGGTTCGGCGGATCAACGCCAACAAGCGCGCGTATCTGCGCTACTTCATCGACTATCACGCCAAGAAGGACCCCGAGATCGCCGCGCTGAAGCCGGACGACCTGCGCGAAAGCCGGATCGTCGCGGTCGATCCCGCGCCGATCCCGCTCGACGAGATGCAGCGCACGTATGCGTGGCTAAAGAGCTGGGGCATGCTGGAGGAAACCGCAACGCCGCTCGCGCTGGTGGACCTGGACGTGCAACGCCGCGCGCACGCCACGGCGGCGCAGTAAGCGAAAAGCCGGCTACGACTCGTGTCCCGGATGCTGTGCAGCGCGAAACGAAGTGAAGCGATGCACTGCTAATCCGGGACCCCGGTTGCTATGCTGCGCAAAAAATCGGGGTCCCGGGTCTGCAGCGCATCACTTCGTGCTGCGCTGCGCCCGGGACACGCTGGCCCCTACCCGCCGGTCGGAAACACCGTCGGACGCGGGGCGATCGGAACCGCCGCCGGGATGGAGGCGGTCATCGGCGTAACGGCGCGGCCCGGGCCGGAAACCCGCCTGAGCGTGACCTTCACGGGGCGCCTTGCAGGCTTTGCCCCTGCCTTCGGCTTTGCGTTGATTTTGGTTTTCACCTTCACCTTGCGCGCGGGCTTCTTCGCCGCCGCCTTGACCTTCTTCATGCGCGCGGGCGCGGGTTTGCGCTTCGCCTTTGCAACCTTCTTCTTGCTCCTTGCTTTCGCCTTGCGCTTCTTCGCCATGGTCATTCCTCTCGGCAACTCTCGTTGTGAAACCAAGCCGCGCTAGTGGAGCGGATTTGACATTCGCTACCCACCTTGCCGCAAACTCGCAAAGCGAATGTCAAATCCAAAGCTCCACTAGCACTTTGAATTTGCTAGTGGTCCTTTGCTTCTAACATTCGCAAATACGCCTGCTGAAACGGGATGCGAATGTTAGAAGCGGACCACTAGGCGCGCCCCTTCAGCCCATCCGGCACCGGCCCGCCGGTCGCCCAGTCGATCAGCTCCACCGGATGCACCACCGGGATGCCGGTGCCCGAAGCGAGCTGCGCGATGCAGCCGACGTTGGCGGCCGCGATCGCATCCGGCGCGACCTTTTCGATATTCGCGATCTTGCGCGCACGCAAGCGCACTGCGATGTCGGGCTGCAGGATGTTGTAGGTGCCGGCCGAACCGCAGCACAGGTGACCCTCGGGCACGTCGCGCACGTCGAAGCCGCAGGCCGCCAGAAGTTCCTTCGGCTGGCGCGTCACCTTCTGGCCGTGCTGCAGCGAGCAGGCCGAGTGATAGGCGACGGCGAGATTGCGGGATCCGCTGCCGCGAATGCCGAGCGTCGCAAGATACTCGGTCGCGTCGCGCGTCAGCGCCGAAACTTTCGCGGCCTTGTCGGCATAGGCCGCGTCGTTGCGCAGCATGAAGCCGTAGTCCTTCACGGTGGTGCCGCAGCCCGACAGCGTCACCAGAATGGCGTCGAGCCCCTCGCCTTCGATCTCGCGCGTCCAGGCGTCGACGTTGGCCGTGACGAAGGCGTGCGTCTCCGCCTCGCGGCCCATGTGGTGCGCAAGCGAGCCGCAGCAGCCTTCACCGGGCGGGATCACGACCTCGACGCCGTGGCGGTTGAGCAGCCGGATCGCGGCCTGGGTGATCGAAGGCGCGAGCGCCTCGTTGGCGCAGCCGCGCATCAGCGCCACCCGGCCGCGGCGCGGACCCTGCGCGGGATGCACGCCCGTTTCGGTGTACGGCCCCGGCGCACGCGACGGCGCAAGCCGGATCGCCGCCGCGAGCGGCTTCAGCCCGAACGCGGCGAGCAGCGGCGCGAACGGCCGGCCGAGCGCCGCCATGACCGACGCAACGCGCAGCCGCCGCGGATACGGCATCACGCGCAGCAGGAATTCGCGGATCGCGCGCTCGAGCCACGGCCGCGTGTAGGTCCGCGCGATATGATAGCGCGCATGATCGACGAGATGCATGTAGTGCACGCCGGAGGGGCACGTCGTCATGCAGGCGAGGCACGACAGACAGCGGTCGATGTGGCGGACCACGTCCCCGGTCGCGGGCCGCTCGTTCTCCAGCATGTCCTTGATCAGATAGATGCGCCCGCGCGGCGAGTCGCGCTCGTCGCCGAGCAGCACGTAGGTCGGGCAGGTCGCGGTGCAGAAGCCGCAATGCACGCAGGCGCGGAGGATTTTGTCCGCTTCCGCGACGTCGGGGTCGGCGAGCTGCGCGAGGGAGAACGAGGTTTGCATCACACCCCCGCCCACATGCGGCCCGGGTTGAGCACGCCCTTGGGATCGAAGCCCTCCTTCACGCGCTTGCTCACGCCCGCGTGCGGGCCCGTCTGCGGCTCGAACACGCCGACCGCAGCGCGAACGGCGGCGGACGCACGCACGAGCGTCGCGTGGCCGCCGAGGTCCTTCGCTGCGCGGCGCACGGCAACCGCTCCCGCGTCGTCCGACGGCGGCAGCACAAGCCAGATCAGCCCGCCGGCCCAGTCGTGGAACGCCTGCGCGTCGGGCGACACCAGCGGTGCGAGACCACTTCCTTTGTTCGGCGCGACCGACAGCCGCCACAGCGGCCAGTCGCCGTAGCGGCCGGCGGCCGAGAATGGCATGGCGTCGCGGACGGCGCGCCACAGCGCGCGCGAGTAGTCCGCCTCGACGAATTCCACCGCGCCGAACGATCTGAGCAGCGCCGCCAGCGCCTCGCGACGATGCGCGACCGACGGCGCCACGCCTTCGAGCCGGAACACGGTCGCCGCGCGCGTCACATGCAGACCGTCGAAATGATGGATCAGCCCGACCGGCAGATGCGCCGCGCCCGACACGTCGCAGGACGATCCCATCGTCAGGGTCATCGCCTCGCCCGCGCGCGCGGCGTCGAGGCCAAGGACCAGCACCGTGGTCTCGGTCTCCGGCCGCGGCAGCGTCTTCACCGTCACGTCGGTCATGACGGCAAGCGTGCCGTAGGAACCCGCGAGCAGCTTGCAGAGGTCGTAGCCGGTGACGTTCTTGACCACGCGGCCGCCGGACTTGAAGGCCTCGCCGCGCCCCGACACGGCGTTGACGCCGAGAAAGTGGTCGCGTGCGGCGCCGGCCTTGATGCGGCGCGGGCCGGAGAGGTTCGCCGCCAGCGCGCCGCCGAGCGTACCTTGGTTCGCGGGCGCGCCCAGAACAGGGCCGTAGTCCATCGGCTCGAAGTCGAGTTGCTGGTTCTTCGACGCGAGCAGCGCCTCGATCTCTGCAAGCGGCGTCGCGGCGCGCGCCGACAGCACCAGCTCCTCCGGCTCGTAGAGCGTGACGCCGGACAATGCGGACAGATCGAGCGTCAGGTCGGTCTGGCCCGGTCGGCCGAGCGCGCGCTTGGTGCCGCGGCCGACGAGCTCCAGCGCCTTGCCCTCGGCGAGCGCCCAGCGCACGGCATCCTCGACGTCTTTTGCGTCGCGCGGTTTGAGCACGTCACTCATGCGGCGGCCGGCCTCCTTCAGGCATCGGCCTGTCCGTTATGCAACGGAACGGCGGACCGCCGCCAGTGGCCGCCGCCCGCTCACCCTTGCCGTGCCTGCGCTGCTTCCGCCGCGCGCCGCCGGCTGGCCCTGCGGGCCATCATGTTGAGGCCCTCGACCAGCGCGGAGAACGCCATCGCCGCATAGATGTAACCCTTCGGCACCGGTGCGCCGAAGCCGTCGGCGATCAGCACCATGCCGATCATCAAGAGGAAGCCGAGCGCCAGCATGACGATGGTCGGGTTGGCGTTGATGAAGTTCGCAAGCGGCGTGGCGGCGAACAGCATCGCCAGCACTGCGACCACGACCGCGATCACCATGATCGGAACGTGCGGCGTCATGCCGACCGCGGTGAGGATGCTGTCGATGGAGAACACCATGTCGAGCAGCACGATCTGAAACATCGCGGCGGCAAAGCCGAGGCTCGCCGTCCCGCCGCCGAACACGGTAGGCGCGGGATCGGGATCGACCTTGTGGTGGATTTCCTTGGTCGCCTTCCAGACCAGGAACAGCCCGCCGCCGATCAGGATCAGGTCGCGCCAGGAGAAGCCGTGGCCGAACAGTTCGAACAGCGGTCTGGTCAGCGTGACGATGAAGGCGATGGTGCCGAGCAGCGCCAGGCGCATGATCAGCGCCAGCCCGATTCCGACTTTGCGCGCGATGTCGCGTCGCTCCTCCGGCAGGCGGTTGGTCAGGATCGCGATGAAGATGAGGTTGTCGATGCCGAGCACGACCTCCATGACGATCAGGGTCGCAAGCGCGGCCCAGGCGGCGGGATCGGCGGCGAGCGTCAGCAGGGTGTCCATGGGAGAGGCTCCCGGAAATAGAAGGTCGGTATCGGGCAAGGATGCATGGCCGGGGCAAGGCCAGGCCAGCCCCATTCGCCGGGTGGCCACCGCAAATTCCGGCGGCCGAACGTCACCCCACCGGCCGCTCGTCGGCGATCACCTTGCCATCGTTGGGCAGCGAGCCCAACGGAACGAGCTTCACCGCGCCCTTGAGCTTGGTCACCGATTGCAGGGTCTCCGCGACCGCGTCTGCGAGCGAAGGCTCGGGCGACGCGCATTCGGCGTGCAGCGTCATGGCGTCCTGCTCGTTGTCGCGCGTCACGACCAGGCGCACGCGGCCGAGCGACGGATGGCGCCTGGCCACTTCGGCGACCAGCTCCGGCCGCACGAACATGCCCTTCACCTTCGCGGTCTGGTCGGCGCGGCCCATCCAGCCTTTGATGCGCACGTTGGTGCGGCCGCAGGGCGAGACGCCGGGCAGCACGGCGGAGAGATCGCCGAGCGCAAGCCGGATCATCGGGTAATCGGGATTGAACGACGTCACGACCACTTCGCCGACGTCGCCGTCCGGCACCGGATCGCCGGTACCGGGGCGAACAATTTCGAGGATCAGATGCTCGTTGAGGATCATGCCCTCCTTGGCGGCGCTCTCGTAGGCGACGATGCCGACGTCGGCCGCCGCATAGCACTGCAACACTGCGACGCCGCGGCCCTCCAACTCGGCGCGCAGCGACGCGGGCAGCGCCGCGCCCGATACCAGCGCGCGCTTGATCGAGGACGCATCGGAACCCGCCTTCTGCGCGGCGTCGAGCAGGATTTTCAGGAAGTCCGGCGTGCCCATGTAGCCCACGGGCTTGAAGTGCGCGACCGCGGCCAACTGCTGCTCGGTGTTGCCGGGACCGGCCGCAATCACCGCGCAGCCGAGCGCGTGCGCGCCGGACTCCAGAATGAACCCGCCCGGCGTCAGATGGTAGGCGAAGGTGTTGAGCACGACATCGCCTGAGCGGAAGCCCGCTGCAAAACAGGCGCGCGCGCAGCCCCACCAGTCGGCGGCGCTGCCTTCCGGCTCGAAGATCGGGCCGGGCGACATGTGCAGGCGCTTGACCTTGCCGGGCAGCGTGACGTTGAAGCCGCCGAACGGCGGAGTGGCCTTCTGCAGCGCCATCAGGTCCGGCTTGCGAAGCAGCGGAAGCTTCGCCAGCGCCGCGCGCGAGGTGACGGATTTCGGATCGACACCCGCAAGATGCGCGGCCCAGCCGGGCGCGGTCATGGCGCGGGCAATGGCGTCCGGCAGACGCGCGAACCGCTCGCGTTCGCGCAATGAAGGCTCGCGGGTTTCGAAGGCGTCGTAATGGTCGGACATCGGTTCTCCCACGATCAGAAGCGGAAAATCCGCGCCCAGCGCGCGATGTTCAGCAAAGTCGCAAGCGCCGCCGCGACATAGGTGTAGGCCGCAGCGCGCAACACGCTGCGCGCCGCGGGCATGTCGCGCTCGGAAAGATAACGGCGGCCCTCCAGGATCGGAAGCGCCTTCTTGAAGCTGGCATCGTACTCGACCGGCAGCGTCAAGGCGTGGACCACGACGCCGATGCCGAGCAGCGCGATCACCGCGGCGAAGTTCAGCACCGCCATCGCCGGCGACTTCAGCCAGAACGCCGTCGCCGGCAGGATCAGCAGCACGGCCATGGCGATGCGCTCCACCCAGACGAGCTGCGCCACAAGGTCGATCCGCCGCATGAAGGAGGGCTCTTCGCGCGCATGCTGGATGGCGTGCGAAACCTCGTGCGCCGCGACCGCCACCGCCGCGACCGATCGGCCGTCGTGGTGCTGCGGCAAGAGCCGCACCGCACGCGCGTCGGGATCGTAGTGGTCGCCGCGGTCGGTGACCTCGACCGTCACGTTTTCGAGTTTGGCGTCGTCAAGCAAGTGGCGGGCGAACTCGGCACCGGTGCCGGGCAGGTCCGAACGCTCGGCGCCGTGCTTCGCCAGCACGCGCTTGATCCACCAGCCCGGGCCGAAGATCAGCGCGAGCAGGAGAACGACGCCGATGGAAGCGAGGATGGGCATAGGTTCACGGCGAAGGCGGACCGCCAAACTTGTCTTCGGCTTTCGGCTCCCTGAAGGCGTATCCGATCAACATCACCAGCAGTCCTAGTGGTGCTCGGAAATCAATGCACGCTCTATCGTGTCACAGCGCCAATCAAACTACCCAGGCCCCCGACCTGCCACCGCAAAAGTATCAAGATCAGCAGGACAAGTGTGAGTATCAGCACCGTCGAAATAACTCCGAAAATCACAATGCGTTTGAGAGTACGAATAGGGCGCGGGCGATTTTGGATAACATAAGTTGCTGGTCTTACCACGGCCACGTCAGCTACCTGCGCGGCTGTTCGGCCCAAGGCAACGGCCCCGCTCGATGCCGCCCGCGTTACGGCGCCGGTTCCATCCGCCGCAGCTTGACCTAGCCAGCGTGCGCCATCGATCGATGTATTTCCTGCGCTACCAAGCGCCTTGCCTGAGGCTTCCGCAAGGCGTTTTGCTGCTTCCACAATGGTGGAAGGCTTTTCGATCACCTCGATTTCAATCTCGACGCGCCTTGCACGGCGTCGCAACAGACCCGCGGTTTCAATAGCAATCACTTGGCAATGCGCGTCGCACCCACGCGCGAGCGCCTCTGCAACGGGCCGGAGCCGCGCAGGCAAATGGCCAATCTCACGACCCGCATAGATTACCGCGACTACGCCCGTATCAATCGGCGTTAGCTCCAGAGACGTGCCACGTTGCAACTTCGCAGCAAGACGATCGCGGCCGGCCCCGTCGTCGAGTCCTTCAACTACAGTGGCATAAATCGGCATCCCCGCTCTCCCCGACCGGACAGCAAAGTCTAGCGCGATCAACTTGTGACGTCATTACAGCAAAAAAACGCCGCGTCCGGGGCACGGCAGCGGCTCACGCCAGCCACCGCTTCCTGCGCTTGTAGTGCTTCACGTCGCGAAACGACTTGCGCTTGCCCTCGGCGACGCCGAGGTAGAATTCCTTGACGTCCTCGTTCTCGCGCAGCGAGGCGGCCTTGCCGTCCATCACCACCCGGCCGTTCTCCAGGATGTAGCCGTAACGGGCGTATTTCAGCGCCATGTTGGTGTTCTGCTCGGCGAGCAGGAAGGACACGCCCTCCTTCTCGTTGAGGTTCTTCACGATCTCGAAAATCTCCTCGACGATCTGCGGTGCGAGCCCCATCGACGGCTCGTCGAGCAGGATCATCTTGGGCCGCGACATCAGCGCGCGGCCGACCGCGGTCATCTGCTGCTCGCCGCCGGACGTGTAGCCGGCAATCGCCGAGCGGCGCTCCTTGATGCGCGGGAAATAGGAATAGACCAGATCGAGGTCGCGCTGGATCGCGGCCTTGCCGTCGGTGCGGGTGAACGCGCCGGTCAGCAGGTTCTCCTCGACGGTGAGATGGGCGAAGCAGCGCCGGCCCTCCATCACCTGGATGCAGCCGCGGCGCACCAGCTCGTTCGGCGACAGCGAATGCACCGCCTCGCCTTCGAACACGATCGAGCCCTTGGTGACCTCGCCGCGCTCGGCGTGCAGCAGGTTGGAGATCGCCTTCAAGGTCGTGGTCTTGCCCGCGCCGTTGGCGCCGAGCAGCGCGACGATGCCGCCGCGCGGCACTTCGAGCGACACGCCCTTCAGCACCAGGATGACGTGGTTGTAGACGACTTCGATGTTGTTGACCGCGAGAATCCGCGCCGCATCGGGCGCAACCGAGGAAGGCGGCGCTGCCGCCGCCTCCCCCGCATTGCGTTCCGTCACGTCCGGCATCAGTTCAGGCAGCCGGCCGTGATCTTCTTCTCGGAGGCGTATTTCGACGCCGCGTCCTTGACCATGGGCGCGATCACCTTGTCGTCGCTGGTGTACCAGTCGGACGAGATTTTCCAGTTCTTGCCGTCCCAGGTCTGGATGCGGCCGGTGCGCGCGCCCTCGTGATCCTGGCAGGTCACACGGATCGGCTGCAAAACGCCGTCGAAGCCGAGTTGCTTGATGCGGTCGGCGGTGATGTTGAGGTTCTCAAGGCCCCAGCGCACCTGCTCGCCGGTCATCGGCTTGCCCTTGCCGAATTTCTCCTGCGCGGTGCGGATCGCCTCGACGCCGAGCATGGCGTTGATCAGGCCGCGCACGTACAGGATTTCGCCGGTCTCGTCCCACTTCGCCGAGCCCTGGTTCTTGTCGTAGACGTGGCGCTTGAGGTCCTCGTGGACCTTGAACTGGCCCGCGGTGTGCTGGAGCGTCACCGCGTTGTAGCCGGTGGCGCCGCCTTCGGCCGGCCGCACGTCGGGCTCGGCGCCCGACCACCACACGCCGTACATCTGGCTGCGCGGATAGCCGACCGCGACCGCTTCCTTGATCGAGGTCGAGTTCATCACGCCCCAGCCCCACAGCAGCACGTAATTGGGGCGCTGCTGGCGGATCTGCAGCCAGGTCGCCTTCTGCTCGACGCCCGGATGCGTGACCGGCAGGAACATGGTCTCGAAGCCGTGGCGCTTGGCGCGCTCGGTCAACAGCGCAATCGGCTCCTTGCCGTAGGGGCTGTCGTGATAGACCAGCGCGATCTTCTTGCCCTTGAGCTTGTCGAAGCCGCCTTCCTTCCTGGCGATGTGCTGAAGGATGATGTCGGAGGCGGTCCAATAGGTGCCGAGCAGCGGGAAGTTCCAGTGGAACACCGTGCCGTCGCGCGATTCCGAGCGGCCGTAGCCCATGGTGATCAGCGGAATCTTGTCGGTCGCGGTCTTCTCGGTGAGCGCGAAGGTCACGCCGGTCGACAGCGGGATGACATAGGCCGCGCCGGTCGGGCCTTTCTTCTTCAGCCGCTCGTAGCACTCCACGCCGCGGTCGGTGGCATAGCCGAACTCGCACTCTTCGGTCGTGATGCGCACGCCGTTGATGCCGTTGTCGCGCGCGTTGACCAGCTTGTAGTAGTCGGCGATGCCGTTGGCGAACGGCACGCCGTTCGGCGCATAGGCGCCGGTGCGGTACACCAGCGCCGGGATGAACTGCTCGTTCTGCGCCAGCGCCGGCGCCGCCAGCGCGGTGACGCCGACCGCGGCCGCGACGGCAGCCCCAAGAATCTTCAACGTCATTGCAACCTCCCTTGGTCGCGCCGGATCCGCCCTCGCGGGCACCGGCGTTCGGATTATCAAGGCCGCGGACGCACCGCCCGCTCCCTGACCGTCATAGTGCCCACCTTCCGACCGCCCCTCAAGTTCGCCTTCAGTAGGGGAACGGCCAAAGCCTGAGCTTTTCCTTCGCAATGGCCCACAGGCGGGCCAGTCCGTGCGGCTCCACGATCAGGAAGAACACGATCATGGCGCCGAACACCATGAATTCGAGATGCGAGATCAGCGCGGTCGACATCGGGATGCCGAGGATGCCCGGCAACTGGTTCAGGAAGATCGGCATCAGCACGATGAACGCCGCGCCGAGGAACGACCCGAGCAGCGAGCCTAAGCCTCCGATGATGACCATGAACAGGATCTGGAACGAACGGTTGATGTCGAAGGCGAGCGGTTCCCAAGACCCGAGCCGGAGAAACGCCCACAGCGCGCCCGACACGCCGATGAAGAACGACGACACCGCGAATGCCGACAGCTTGGCGTAGAGCGGCCGGATGCCGATGATCTCGGCGGCGATGTCCATGTCGCGCGTCGCCATCCACATCCGCCCGAGCCGGCCGCGGATCAGGTTCTTGGCGGCAAGCGTCATCACCACGACGATGGCGAGCACGAACAGGTACTTCTCCATCGGCGTCTGGATCGGCATGCCGAACAGTTCGAGCTTGCCGACCGCGACCGAGCCGGACGGCGCGTAGTTGGTGAACCACTTCACCCGCGCGAACGCCCATTCGAGGAAGAACTGCGAGGCCAGCGTCGCGACCGCGAGATAGAAGCCCTTGATGCGCAGCGACGGAATGCCGAACAGTACGCCGACCGCCATCGCCATCAGGCCCGCGAACAGGAACACCACGATCAGGTTGGTTTCCGGCAGGCGGAGCGCGAGGTTGTAGGCGGCGTAGGCGCCCACCGCCATGAAGCCGCCGGTGCCGAGCGAGAGCTGGCCGCAATAGCCGGTGAGAATGTTGAGCCCGATCGCGGCGAGCGACAGGATCAGCACCGGGATCAAGACTTCGGTGTAGAGATACTGATCGGCGAACAGCGGCAGCACCAGGAAGCCAAAGGCAACAAGACCCCAGACGAACCAGCGGTCCTGCGCGATCGGGAAGATCGCCTGGTCGGCCTGATAGCTGGTCTTGAACTGGCCTGCTTCGCGGTAGAGCACGGTTCACTCTTTTGTTTTGCACATGATCTTGTCCGAAAACCGGTTCTCACTTTTCGGGATCATGTGCACTAAATCCGTTCGATGATGCGCTCGCCGAACAGGCCCTGCGGCCGGAACAGCAGGAAGACCAGCGCCAGCATGTAGGCGAACCAGTTCTCGATGCCGCCGCCGGCGAGATCGAATGTCTTGATCAGGATCGGGCCGAGCAGCACCTCGGCAAGCTTCTCGCCCGCGCCGATGATCAGCCCGCCGACGATCGCGCCGGGAATCGAGGTAAAGCCGCCGAGGATCAAGACCGGCAGGGCCTTCAGCGCCACCAGCGAAATCGAAAACTGCACGCCGAGCTTGGAGCCCCACACCATGCCGGCTGCGATAGCGACGATGCCCGCCACCGCCCACACGATCAGCCAGATGTAGTTCAGCGGAATACCGACCGACTGCGCCGCCTGATGGTCGTCCGCGACCGCGCGCAGCGCGCGGCCGGTGCGCGTGACCTGGAAGAAGATCGCAAGCCCCGCGACCAGGATGGCGCAGACCGCGGCCGCAGCGACCTCCTCGCGGTCGATCAGGATGCCGCCGGGAAAGACGCCCTCGAAAAAGAACATCGGGTCCTTCGGAATGCCGAGATTGATCTTGTAGATGTCGCTGCCCCAGACGGTCTGGCCGAAGCCGTCGATGAAATAGGCGACGCCGAGCGTCGCCATGAACAGGATGATGCCCTCCTGGTTGACCAGCGGGCGCAGCACCAGCCGCTCGATGACGTAGGCCAGCACGACCATGATGACGACCGCGATCGCGACAGCGAACACCAGCGGCATGACCTCCGACAGCCGCGCCACCGACAGCGCCGCGAACAGCACCATCGCGCCCTGCGCGAAGTTGAACACGCCCGAGGCCTTGAAGATCAGCACGAAGCCGAGCGCGACCAGCGCATAGAGCACGCCGGTGAGCAGGCCGCCGATCAGGGTTTCGATGATCGGGCCGAGCATCAGTGCGCCACTCCGAGATACGCGTCGATCACCGCCTGGTCCTTTTTGACCTCGTCGGGCGTCGCGTCCGCGATCTTGACGCCGTGATCGAGCACCACGACGCGGTCGGACAGGTCCATCACCACGCCCATGTCGTGCTCGATCAGCGCGATGGTGGTGCCGTAATGGTCGTTGACGTCGATGATGAAGCGCGACATGTCCTCCTTCTCTTCGAGGTTCATGCCGGCCATCGGCTCGTCGAGCAGCAGAAGATCGGGCTCCATGGCGAGCGCGCGGCCGAGTTCGACGCGCTTCTGCAGGCCGTAGGGCAGCCGCGCCACCGGCACCTTCCGGATCGCCTGGATTTCCAGGAAATCGATGATTTCCTCGACCCGCTTGCGGTGCTCGATCTCCTCGGTCAGCGCGGGCCCGATGCGCAGCATCTGCCAGAACCAGCCACGCTTCATCTTGAGCGTGCGGCCGGCGAGGATGTTGTCGAGCGCGCTCATGCCCTTGAACAGCGCGACGTTCTGGAACGTGCGCGCGATGCCGCCGTCGGCGGCGTCGTAGGGCCGCATCTTGGTGCGCGTCTCGCCCTTGAACGAAATGCTGCCCTTCTGCGGCTGATAAAAGCCGTTAATGACGTTGAGCATCGAGGTCTTGCCCGCGCCGTTCGGACCGATGATGGCGCGGATTTCACCCTTCTTGATGTCGAACGACACGTCGCGCAACGCGACGACGCCGCCGAACGACAAGGTGACATCCTCCACCGACAGGAGCACCTCGCCGGCGGCGATGTCGCTCGCGGCGGGGGCTCTCATGCCGCCTTCCCCATCGCGGGCTTGACCGGCACGGTGGCGACGTCGCGGACTTTCACCCGCGCCGAGATCGAGCCCTTGCGGCCGTCCTCGAAGGTCACCTCGGTCGAAATGTCGGCCTCCGCCGAGCCGTCGTAAAGCGCGGCGATCAGCGGCGCGTAACGCTCGGCGACGAAGCCGCGGCGGACCTTCTGGGTGCGCGTCACCTCGCCGTCGTCGGCGTCGAGCTCCTTGTGCAGGATCAGGAAGCGCTTGACCTGCGCGCCCGCCGTCACCGGGTCCTCGGCGAGCGAACGATTGGTCTCCTCGATGTTCTTGGCGATCATGTCGTAGACCAGCGGATGGCCGGCGAGCTCCTGATAGGAGCCGTACACGACGTTGTTGCGCTCGGCCCAGCTTCCGACCGCGGTGAGGTCGATGTTGATCATGACCGCGACGAAGTCGCGGCCATCGCCATAGGCCACCGCCTCGCGGATGTTGGGATAGAACTTCAGCTTGTTCTCGATGTACTTCGGCGGGAACAGCGTGCCGTCCCTGAGCTTGCCGACGTCCTTGGCGCGGTCGATGATCTTGAGGTGCCCCGTCTTGGCGTCGAAGAAGCCGGCGTCGCCGGTTTTCACATAACCGTCAGGCGTCATGGTTTCGCCGGTCTTCAAATCATCCTTGAAATAGCTGACGAACATGCCCGGCGACTTGAACAGCACCTCGCCGTTGTCGGCGATGCGGATGTCGACGTTCGGCATCGCGGGGCCGACGGTGTCGGCATAAATCTGCCCGTCCGGCTGCGCGGTGACATAGAGGAAAGCTTCGGTCTGGCCGTAGAGCTGCTTCAGATTGAGGCCGAGCGAACGATAGAACGAAAACAGGTCGGGCCCGATCGCCTCGCCTGCGGTGTAGGCGACGCGCACCTTCGACAGCCCCAGCACGTTCTTCAGCGGCCCGTAAACCAGGAGCAAGCCGAGCGCGTAGAGCAGCCGCCCGGCAAACGGCACCGGCTGGCCGTTGAGGATCGCCTCGCCGTATCGCCGCGCCACCCCGATGAAATAACGGAACATCGCGCGCTTGAGCACGCCCGCGTCCTCCATGCGGATCATGACGCGCGTCAGCATCTGCTCGAAGATGCGCGGCGGCGCGAAGAAGAACGTCGGGCCGATCTCGCGCAGGTCGGCCATTGCCGTATCGCGGGTCTCGGTGCAAGCGGTGCAGAAGGCGGCGACGAATTGCTGCGCGTAGTTGAGATAGTGGTCGCCGACCCAGGCCATCGGCAGGTACGACAGCGCCTCGTCGCGCTCGTTCAGCCTGTCGAAGGCCACCGTGTCCATCGCGGCGGCGATGCAGCGTTCCGCCGACAGCACCACGCCCTTGGACTGGCCGGTGGTGCCGGAAGTGTAGAGGATGATCGAGACGTCGGAGCCCTTGCCGGCGGCGATCTCGGCGTCGAGCCACGAAGCGAGCTTGCCGTCCTCGGCCAGCGCCTTGCGGCCGTCCGCGATGACGTCGTCGATGGCGCGCAGATTGGCGTGGTCGTAGTCGCGCAGTCCCTTGGGCTCGTCGTAGACCAACTTTTCGAGCTTCGGCAGACGGTCGGACACCGACAGGATTTTGTCGACCTGCTCCTGGTCCTCGACGGCGGCGAAGCGGACGTCGGCATGGGCGAGCACATAGGCCAGTTCGTCCGCCACCGCGTCTGCATAGACCGGCACCGGCACCGCGCCGAGCATTTGCGCCGCCGTCACCGACCAGTAGAGCCGCGGCCGGTTGCCGCCGACGATCGCGACGGTGTCGCTGCGCCTGACGCCCAGGCGATGCAGGCCTGCCGCATAGGCGCGGGCCTCGTCCAGGACCTGCGCCCAGGTCCAGGTCTGCCAGATCCCCAAGTCCTTGTGACGCATCGCCGGGCGCTCGCCGAACGCACGCGCGTTGCGCACGAGCAGCTTCGGAAACGTATCCGCATCGGCGGAAACGCGGCTCGCCACGGCAACCTCCCGGCGCCGTGCGAAGCCACCGCACGGCGCTGCACAATTCCCCTCACCCGCCGCCTGCGCGGCTGGCTTTCGGTCAATTGGAATGGACCGCCGGGGGACGGTCAAGCCTCCGCACACCCATGCGACCAAAGGCTAAGCAAACGTGATGGCCTGTGATAAGTCAGCAGTCCGCGGCGGTGTGCGGGAGCGGTCACGCGCCAGCGCGCTGACCGCGGTGTCGATGCAATTGCGAGGACGGAAATGGGCGAGTTTGCAATCGGTCAAGGCGTGTCGCGGTTCGAAGACCCGAGGCTGTTGCGGGGCGGAGGCCGCTATGTGGACGACATCGCGTTGCCTGGAATGGCGTTCGGCCACGTGCTGCGCTCGCCGCATGCGCATGCGAAAATCCGCTCCATCGACACGAGCAAGGCCAAGGCCGCGCCGGGCGTTCTCGCCGTCCTCACCGGCGAGGACTGGATCAAGTCCAGCTGGGGCGACCTGCCGGTTCCCGGCGGCCACAAGCGCCGCGACGGCTCGCCGAACTACCGGCCGCGCTATCCGGCGCTGGTGAAGGACCGGGTGCGCTGGGTCGGCGACTACGTCGCCTTCGTCGTGGCCGAAACCAGGCATCAGGCCGCCGACGCCGCAGAGCTGATCGAGGTCGACTACGAGCCGCTGCCGGCGATCGTCGCAACCGCCGACGCCGCCAAGCCCGGCGCGCCGCTGGTGTGGGACGACTGCCCGAACAACATCTGCTTCGTGCAGGTCCATGGCGACAAGGCAGCGACCGAAGCCGCCTTTGCCAAGGCCGCCCACGTCGTGAAGCACAAATTCGTCATCAACCGCGTCACCGGCGCCACGATGGAGCCGCGCGGCTCGATCGGCCATTTCGATCCCAGCACCGGCCATTACACGATCTACACCACGCTGCAGCGCGCGCACGGCTACCGCTCCGAACTTGCCAGGCAGGTGCTGAAGGTTGCGGAGAACAAGGTGCGCGTAGTCGCCGGCGACATCGGCGGCAGCTTCGGCATGAAGTCGGCGATCTACAACGAGGTGGCACTGGTGCTGCTCGGCTCGAAGCTCACGCACCGGCCGGTGAAGTGGATCGGCACGCGCTCGGAGTCGTTCCTCGGCGACGCGCAGGCGCGCGACAACGTCACCGAAACCGAGCTGGCGCTCGACAAGGACGGCATCTTTCTCGGCATGCGCGTGCGCTCGACCGTGAACGCGGGCGCCTACCTGCAATCGGGCTTCCAGGCCTACACCGGCAATCTCGGCACGCTTGCCGGGGTGTACCGCACGCCCGCGATGGACGTGGAATCGACGGCGGTGTTCACGCACACGCACCCATGCAGGCCGTTCCGCGGCAACGGCCGTCCCGAAGCGGCATACGTGATCGAGCGCATCGTCGATCTCGCCGCGATTGAATTGAAGATGGACCCGGCGGAGCTGCGGCGGAGAAATTACATCGCGCCCGAGCAGATGCCGTACAAGACCGGTCTCACCTTCACCTACGACTCCGGCGAGTTCGAGCGCGGCATGGACCTGGCGATGAAGCTCGCCGACACCAAAGGCTTCGCCAAGCGCCGTGCGGAATCCAAGAAGCGCGGCAAGCTGCGCGGCATGGGCATGTCCAACACCATCGAGCGCGCCGGCGCGCCGAGCTTCGAGGGCGCCGAAATCCGCTTCGACCGCAGCGGCACGGTGCAGATTCTCTCCGGCTCGATCACGCAAGGGCAAGGCCACGAGACGGTGCTGAAACAGATCGTCGCCGACCGGCTCGGCATCCATCCCGACGACATCGAGTACATCCAGGGCGACACCGACAAGGTGTTCTTCGGCGAAGGCACCGGCGGTTCGCGCTCGGCGACCATGTCGGGCTCGGCATTCCACCTGGCATCCGAGAAGGTCGTCGCCAAGGCCCGGGCCATCGCCGCTCATAACCTCAAGGTGGACGCGGCCGACGTGAACTTCGCCGACGGCATCTTCTCAAGTTCGAAGACCAACCAGACCATGACCATCAAGGACGTGGCGCAGAGCGCCATCGATCCGAAGAAGCTGCCGAAGGACATGGAGGTCGGGCTCACGGCCAACGCCGTGTACACGGCGCATGTCGAGAACTTCCCGAACGGCGTGCACATCTGCGAGGTCGAGATCGACCCCGAAACCGGCACGACCGAGCTTGTGTCCTACAACGTGGTCGACGACGTCGGCACGGTGCTGAACCCGCTGCTGCTCAAGGGCCAGATCGTCGGCGGCGCGGCGCAGGGCGTGGGGCAGATTCTGATGGAGGACATCCGCTTCGACGCGCAAGGCCAGCTCATCACCGGCTCGTTCATGGACTACGCCATGCCGCGGGCGAGCGACCTGTGCGCGTTCGAGGTCAAGGCCAACCCGGTGCCGACCAAGACCAATCCGTTGGGCGTCAAGGGCGCGGGCGAGGCCGGCTGCGTCGGCGCCATGCCGGCGCTGGCCAACGCCATCGTCGACGCGCTGAAGGACTTCGGGGTCAAGCACATCGCGATGCCGGCGACGCCGGAGGTGGTGTGGCGGGCCATGGGGAATGGGAAGGCGGGGTAACGCCGAGGCGCAGCGATGACCCACGTGCCGCGATGACCGGTTGGACGCTCGGTTCGATCAAGGCGCGCGGCCTGACGCTGGAAGGCCATTGCCAGGGCAAGGACTGCGGATTTTTCGCAACCTTCGATCTCGACCGGCTGATCGCCAACGCTGGCGCCGATTACCGCGTGCCGGAATTCGTGCCCGGAATCGAATGCCCCGAATGCGGCGGGGCGCTCAAGGCCGTGCTCGCCGCACTGCCGCCGGGCGACGGTTCGAAAGAAGCCGGCGCCGGTTGACGGCGAAGCCGGCTTCCCCCGCCCCGCTCAGCGATACACCAGCACCGGAATGTCGGTGTGGGTCAGCACCTTGTGGGTGACGCTGCCGATCAACACCGCCGAGAGTCCGCCGCGGCCGTGCGAGGCCATGACGATCAGGTCGCAGCCGTTCTCCTTGGCGGTCTCGATGATCGGCTCGTAGGGCTGGTCGCTTTCCTTCTGGACGCCGACGAACGGCACGCCGCGCGCCTTCGCGATCGAGGCGACGTGGTCGAGAACCTTGGCCGCATGCTTCTTGATCTGCTCGGCGTGTTCGCGGAACACGTCCGGCATCTCCCGGATGCGATTCTGCGGCACGTCGAAGACGTTGAACGTGTGCTCGACCACGATGGCGCTGGTCTTGGCGCCGACCGCCTTGGCGAGCTCCACGCCATGAACGACGGCTTTCTCCGCAAGATCGGAGCCGTCGGTGGCGATGAGAATGTGCTTGTACATGTCGCTTTCTCCTTTTCCCGATGCCGCGGATCAGTGCATCCGGGCGCGCTCCGGCATATCGATGCCGTCGAACATGAGTTCGAACATCAGCTTCGCGTTCGGGCACTCGCCCGGATCGCAACAGCGCCCCGACGTACCGGCCTGCGGCGCTTCACCGCACGGCCGGACCGGCGCATGGACGGCGTCCGCATTCGCGGCCGCCGAAATGTCGACGCGGAGAAACTCCGCGATGCGGCAATGCTGGGACAATGTGTCCTTGGTGCCCTTGCGGGCGGCCCTGTCGGCCATGGTTATTCTCCTCAAGCGTGGAAATAATTAGGCCTCGGGCGCACGCGGCGCCTTGAGGCAAATCAATCGGGGGACGGCCCCGGTTAGGGACGGGGTGGACCTAGTCGAGCTGCGCCGCGACATCCGCCGGCAGCGCCGAGCGCAGCCGCCCGGCGACCCGCGACACGGCCGAACGAAACGCCGCGCGGGCACCGGGGTCCAGATCGGCGATGCGCACGCCCTCGCCTTCGAGCGCGGCGCGGCAGGACACGTCGTCCTCCACGGAAAAGCGCCACTGCGCCTGGGTCGCCTCCTCCAGCGCCTCCGACAATGCAGCGCGGAACTCCGCCGGCCAGCCGGCCCAGGCCGCGGCGTTGCACAGCACCAGTGCTATGCCGTGGAAATGGCCGGTCAGCGTCACGAACGGATGGTGCTTCTGGATACCGAACAGCTGCACGTTGGTCAGCGGGTTCTCCTGCGCATCCACTTCGCCCGCTTCGATCGCGCGCATCATGTCGGCGACGTCGATCGTCACCGGCGTCATGCCGAGCGCGCGGAACGTGGCGTGATAGCCCTCGCTCGGCAGCGTGCGGATGCGCAGCCCCGCGCAATCCTCTGGCGTACGAATCTGGCGCCTGGCATTGGAGATGTGGCGCAGCCCGTTGTCCCACAACGCCAGCACCTCGTAGCCCGTATGTGCGGCCACGTCGCGGCGGATGAGCGCGCCGAGCGCGCCGGTAAGCCGCGCGCGCGTGTCGTTGCGGTGCTCGAACAGGAACGGAACGTCGAGCGCGACGAGCGCGGGCACCCGCGCCGCCAGATAGCTCGACGAGAAATAGCAGAGGTCGAGTTCGCCGTGCTCGACCATGCCCAGCAGATCGGCGGCCTTGCGGCTGCGCGCGGCGACGTTGGGCTCGAATTCGGCCGCGACGCTCCCGCCCGTGCGCTCCTGCAGGCCGTGCAGCAGGACGCGCATCGCCCGGGTGTGGACGGATCGCTCTCCCTGGTAGCCGGCGGCGCGGATGCGAAGGGTCATGGCGTTGCAGCGACTTTCGCGTCTCGGAGCCGATCATGACAGCGGCAGGGCCGCCGGTTCCAGGACGCTTGCGGGAGGGCGATCCGTTGCAGATGCAACATTAACCCACAGCGACCGTGGCAGATTGGCCACAGGCGGCGGCCGGTTTGCCGTGTGCGGAGGTCATCAGCCGCCGGAATCGTGTTATGCGACTTCGGGGCCTGTGCCGTTCACAGTCGGGGAACCTAGCGATGCATTGCGGTCCGAAGCGCCGAGGCGGCCTGCCGGGACTGTTGCTCGCCACGATGGCGATGGCGTTCGGCGCGTCCGCCGTTGCCAGCGAATACCCGACCACGTCGCCCGCGGCACCGTCGGCGGCCAAAGCCAATCCGAAGGCGAAAGCGACGGCCAATCCCAATGCGCGGCGCACCTACGAAGCGCAGGCCGAGGCCTACTGGAAGGTCGTCGCCGAGAAGCGCCGCCTGCGCCTGCACAAGCGCCGCAACAATCTGACAGTCACGATCGACGACTACGTACTCACGCAGCCGCCGCTCTATGCCGGACCGGGACGGATGCCCGGCCAGCCGCCCGATCCGTCGCGGCCTCGCTTCACCCGCATGCCGGTGATGGCGGACTTCCTGCGCAACGGCGTCGAGCAGTTCCGCTTCGTGGTGCAGAAGCCGGAGAGCGAAGCGGCATTCAAGGAAAGCTACGTCCGCCTCGCGGCCGCGGCGGGGCTCACGCAGGACCAGATCGTCCGCATCTATGCCTTCGAAACCGGCGGCAACGGCACTTACGACGTGCAGGCCGGGCTGACCACGCCGCGCAGCAAGAAGGCGCGCGCGATTTCGCCAGCGGTCGGCTACAACCAATTGCTCAACACCAACACCATCGGGTTGCTCGCCGCGCACGGCGAGGACTTCATCAAGACGCTGTCGGAGTCGACGGCCGCGCTGAACGAGAAAGACCGGCAGGCGTTGGACCGCAAGATCGCCGCGATGAAGCGGATGATCGAGTTCAGCCGCTCGGTGCCTTATGTGTGGGCCGAGCACGACAAGATCGCCAAGACGACGAGCGGCGGCATCGGGGTGCACGCACTGCTGTTCGACCGCGACATGGGCCCGCTGCTCCAGGTCCAGAAGCTGATCAACTCGGTCAAGTACGCTCGCTCCAAGGGCGTGACGCGGACGCTGACCGCGTCCGAGCTGGAGATGATGAATTTCACCGGCGACGGCAACGGCATCGACATGGTGACCATGCCGCAGGAGCTGCGCGAGAAGGTGCCGACGTCGAATTTCTTCCAGCGCGGCGGCTACGAGCGCAACCCGATCGCACGCCGCGCCGGGACGGTCGCGGGCCTGTTCGCCGCCATCGACGGCAAGATGGACCGCGCCTCGCAGCAGGACGGCGCCCGCGAACTCGCTTCGGCGTTCGAGAATCGCAAGACCGCTTCCGGTCTGTAATCCGGACCGTTCAGCCGCGGTAACCCACCGGCGGCGGCACGAACGGCGGCGCGTCGTCGATGACGCGCCGGCGCGACACGTAGGGCGCATACGGCGCGTCGTGGTAGTCCGGGTAGCCGTAGAAGCGTTCCGGGTGCGACGCTTTGTAGAACCAGATTTTCTCTTCGATCGAGAACGGCCGCGGCGCGGTCCCGCAGCCGCCGAGCGCCGCGGCCGCGGCGATCAGCACCGCTGCCGAAATGCCTCGAACAAGACGATTGCACACCGCTGAAGCCCTCCGCCGAACCGGGAGCGGCCGCCACGCGCGCGAATCGCTCCAGGTCCATTGAGGGCCCGCGCGATTAACAAGGCGTTAACCATAAGAATCCGCGCCGTTTCTGGCGCATGACGCACCGCCTGCCGCCGATCAGGCCGCGCGCGCCAGCGCGTTGCCGTTGTGCACGATCCGCAGGTTCGGCTCGACGGGAGTCTTCGCGGCGGCGTGCAGATAGCAGGTGCGCGCCGCAATGGTGAGCAGTTGCAGGTGCGTCTCGTCGGGCGCGTCGCCGTTGAGAAACAGGTGCGTATCGACCGGCTCGACCCTGGCCTTGTCGGAGAAGACGTACGGGTTGAACTGAACGAGCCGCACGGCGCGGATGTTCATCTTCATGTTCTCTATGTAGCGCGAGAGCTGCGTCATGTAGCAGAACGCGATTCCTGCCGAGAGGAGCGACAGCCCCGTCGGCGCCGCGCCCTTCCCGCCCTCGTCGCTGACGAGTTTAAAGTGGCTTGCGCCCGGCACGCCGAGCCAGGTGTCGGTGCAGAACTGCCCCTCGCGGCCCTGCGGCCGGCCCTCGCCGAAGATATTGCGGATCAGCTTGTTGGTGACGGTGGGGCCCGCGAGCTGCGGCTCGCCCTGCTCGACCTGGCCGGTCTTGACGATCAGGTCGCGGCGCGCATTCGGGTCGAGCGGGCGCGGCGCGTGCGCATAAATGCGGTAGGGATCGCCGGCATCCGGCGCGGGTGAATTGGCGACGCCTTCGACGGTGCGGCGGCGGCCGTTGATGTAGAGTGCAAAGGTGTTGCCGGCGAGCGGCGTGCGCGCAAATGCGATCGCAGGCGAGGAATCCATCGCTGCGTTCACCAGCGCCTCGATCGCGGCCGACGGCGCGCGGCTCGCGACCTGCACCTCGATGTCCGGCGACTCGGCGTGGCCTTCGCCGGTGCCCTGGATGAACGAGCCGGTGAGCCAGTAGTGATTCACGAGGCGGACGGTGACGTCGTCGAGCGCGACGTTTCGTGCGGCGGCGATGGTGCGAATGCGTCCGTAGAGATCGGACTGCATGCCGGCGTTGAAGAAGCCGAGCGGGAACGGCGCGAGGTCGGTGCCTTTCAGATGCCGGCCTTCGTCGGACGTCAGACGCCAGGCGCCGCCGCCCTCGCCTTCGGTCACGACCGCTTCCTTCTGGTGCGAGGCCATCTGCCGCGCCTCGACCTTGATCGTCGCGTGACCGGAATTCGGCGCTGCGCCGCCCTGTTTCACGCGAAAGGCGAGCGGATCGCCGTACATGTCGATGGTGTCGGTGAGTGTCGGGTCCATGGGCAGGCCTCCCAGCGGCAGCTTGCCCAAGTCTATGCTGCGAGCCTGCCCGGATAAACACGGCACGCGTCACGGTCTCATCCGTTCGCCCCCGCGCAAGCGGGGGCCCAGCGAAAAGTCTGGGTTCCCGCTTACGCGGGAACGAACGGAGTTTGCTGTGATTTCGTCGGCTATTCCGCCGCCTTCAGCACCGGAGCTCTGCCGGCGCGGAACTGCTCCAGCAGCGCGGCCTCTTCGGACTTCGCGGCTTCGAGATGCCGCGCTTTGACGTGGCCGAAGCCGCGGATCTTTTCCGGGATCGAGGCGAGCGCCACGGCGGCGGCGTGGTTGTCGGGCGTGAGCTTGCCTTCGATCTCGGTCATGAGCGCCTCATAATCGGCGATCAGCCTGCGCTCGGTCTTGCGCTCCTGCGAATAGCCGAACACGTCGAACGGCGTGCGGCGCAGGCCCTTGAGCTTCGCCAGCACGCCGAATGCGCGCATCATCCACGGGCCGAAGCTCATCTTGCGCGGCTGGCCGGTCTCGGGATCGCGGCGCGCCAGCAGCGGCGGCGCGAGATGGAACTCGAAGCGAAGATTGTCGCCGCCGAGTTCGTTCGCGACCTGCTTCAGGAAATTGCCGTCGGTGTAGAGCCGCGCGACCTCGTACTCGTCCTTGTAGGCCATCAGCTTGAACAGATAACGCGCCACGGCCTCGGCGAGCCCGCACTGGCCCGGCGCCTTCGCGGCCTCGGCGGCCTTCAACCTCTCGACCAGCGCGCGATAGCGCGCCGCATAAGCCGCGTTCTGATAGGCGGTGAGAAATACAACGCGCCGCTCGACCGTCTCCTCGAACGACTGCGACAAGCGGCGGTTGTCGTCCTGCTGCGACGGCGCGGGCTTTGCCAGAGCCTCGACTGCCGCCGGATCGAGCGCGGCGCGGCGGCCCCAGTGGAAGGCGGCGAGGTTCATCTCCACCGCCTCGCCGTTCAGCGCAATCGCCTCTTCGAGCGCGGCTGCCGACAGCGGCAGCGCGGCGCACTGGTAGGCGTAGCCGACCAGGAAGATGTTGGCGCCGAGCGAACTTCCGAACAGCGCGGTGGCCAGCCGCGTCGCATCGACAAAGCGCGTGCGCTCCTTGCCCGCCGCATCGGCAATGGCGCGCTTCAACCGCTCCGTGGGCAGCGAGAAGTCGGCGTTGCGGGTGAAATCGCCGGGCAGAAATTCGGCGGTGTTGACGATCATGGCCGTGCCGGGCCGGACCGCGCCCAGCACCTTCTTGTTGCCGGTCACGACGATGTCGCCGCCCAGCACGAGGTCGGCGCCGCCGGCCGCCACGCGGATGGCGTGGATGTCCTCCGGACGCTCGGCGATCCGCATGTGGCTGTAGACCGCGCCGCCCTTTTGCGCGAGGCCGGCCATGTCGATGACGCCGGTGCCCTTGCCTTCGAGATGCGCGGCCATGCCGAGGATGCCGCCGATGGTAACGACACCGGTACCGCCGACGCCGGTCACGATGATGTTGTAGGTGCGGTCGATCTTCGGAATCTGCGGCTCGGGCAGCGCCTCGCGCGCGTGGCCTTTCGCCACGCCCTCGCCCTTCTTCAGCTTTGCCCCGTGCACTGTCACGAACGACGGGCAGAAGCCCTTCACGCAGGAGAAGTCCTTGTTGCACGACGACTGGTCGATGGTGCGCTTGCGGCCCCACTCGGTCTGCAACGGCTGCACCGAGACGCAGTTCGACTTCACGCCGCAGTCGCCGCAGCCCTCGCAGACCAGTTCGTTGACGATCACGCGCTTGTCGGGGTCGGGGAACGCGCCGCGCTTTCTTCGGCGGCGCTTCTCGGCGGCGCAGGTCTGGTCGTAGATCAGCACCGTGCAGCCTTCGATTTCCGACAGCACCTTCTGCACCGCCTGCAGATCGTCGCGGTGGTGGAAGCTGATGCCCTTCGGCCAGTCAGTGCCGGCGGGATATTTCTTCGGCTCGTCGCTGACGATCACGACGCGCCTCGCGCCCTCGGCCGCAACCTGGCGCGCAATCTGGTCGACCGTGAGTCCGCCGTCGTTCTTCTGGCCGCCGGTCATGGCGACCGCGTCGTTGAACAGTATCTTGTAGGTGACGTTGACGCCCGAAGCGATCGCGGCGCGGATCGCCACGTAGCCGGAGTGGTTGTAGGTGCCGTCGCCGATGTTCTGGAACACGTGCGGGCGCTTGGAGAACGGCGCCTCGCCGATCCAGTTCGCGCCCTCGCCGCCCATCTGGGTGAAGCCGAGCGTCGAGCGGTCCATCCATTGCGCCATGTAGTGGCAGCCGATGCCGGCGTAGGCGCGCGAGCCTTCCGGCACCACAGTCGACGAATTGTGCGGGCAGCCGGAGCAGAAGTACGGCGTACGAACCGCCACATCCGTGGTCTCGGCGAGCCGCCTCTGCGCCTCCTTCAGGCGCGCGACGCGGCCCTTCAGGTTCTCGTCGGAGGCGTACTTGAGCAGCCGCTCGCCGATGCAGATCGCGACGTCGTTGGAATCGAGCGCGGCCTTGACCGGGAACAGCCAGCGGCCGTCCTCGTCCTTCTTGCCGATGCACACCGGCTGGTTCGGCGTGCCGTAAAGCTCCTCGCGCACCTGCACTTCGATCAGCGAGCGCTTCTCCTCGACCACGATAATGAGGTCGAGTCCCTTGGCGAAGTCGCGCAGCTCTTCGCGCGCGATCGGCCACGGGCAGGCGATCTTGTGGATGCGCAGCCCGAGATCGTTGCAGCGCACCTCGTCGATGCCGAGCTCGTCGAGCGCCTGGCGCACGTCGAGATAGCTTTTTCCCGTGGTGATGACGCCGATCTTCGGATTGCGGCCGCCCGACGTGATCTGCCGGTTCAGCTTGTTGACGCGCACGAAGGCGAGCATCGCGTCGCGCTTGTGATCGTGCAGCCGCGCCTCCATGCCGAGCACGGTGTCGCCCAGGCGGATGTTCAGGCCGCCGACCGGCATGGTGTATTCGTCGGGATCGGGCAGCAGGATTTCGAGCCGCTCCAGGCTGCCGTCGATGACCGCAGTCGACTCCACCGTCTCGTGCATGCACTTCAGTCCGACCCAGGCGCCGGTGAAGCGCGACATCGCCCAGCCGTAGAGGCCGTAGTCGACGATCTCCTGCACGCCCGCGGGGTTCAGGATCGGGATCATCACGTCGACGAAGTTGAATTCAGACTGGTGCGCGGTGGTGGACGATTCCGCGGTGTGGTCGTCGCCCATCAGCGCAATGACGCCGCCGTGCTTCGAGGTGCCGGCGAAGTTGGCGTGTCGGAAGGCGTCGCCGGAGCGGTCGACGCCCGGCCCCTTGCCGTACCAGATGCCGAACACGCCGTCGTATCGGCCCTCGCCGCGCAATTCAGCCTGCTGCGAACCCCACAGCGCGGTCGCAGCCAGGTCCTCGTTGATGCCGGGCTGGAACTTGACGTTGCGGGGCGCGAGCACCTGCGCCGCGCGCTGGAACTGGTAATCGAGTCCGCCGAGCGGCGAGCCGCGATAGCCGGTGACGTAGCCCGCAGTGTTGAGCCCGGCGCGCCTGTCGCGCTCGTGCTGCATCATCGTCATGCGCACCAGCGCCTGATAGCCGGTGACGAACACGCGGCTTTTGGTCAGGTCGTACTTGTCGTCGAGCGTGACACGATTGAGCGACATGCGCGGGCGGCTCCGCGGGAGAGTGTGCCTTGGCCTCGGGGAGACGGCCAGTGGCTGAGAATCGTTCCAGAGATATAGGCGGTGTCCGCCGGCGGCAATGCCAGGCGTTTGAAGCGACTGGACGTTTCACGTTCGTTTCCTGGGCGGCGCGGCGTGGGCAAGGAAATGTCGGCGGATGCAATCCACGCGCATTTTGGCGCATTGCAGCAGGCGGCCGATGCGGCGCCGGACAGATTGCGGCGCTTGTGGCAGACTGGCGGAAACCTCGCCCAACGATTGGCCCAATGTGTCGACCAAGGGAGGACCAGCCGTGTCCCAGCAATCCATCGTGACCACCCGGCGCGACATCCTCAAGCTCGCAGGCGGCGCCGCGGCGCTGACCGCGCTTGGGGCAGGTTCGGGCCACACCGCCGCGCCGATGCTCGGCGTCCACCGGCCCAGCATCTATCGTTTCAAGCTCGGCGCGTTCGAGGTCACCAATATTCTGGAAGGCTTCGTGCATCGCCCGCCGCATCCGACCTTCGCGGGCAATCTCCCGAAGGCGCGGATCGAGGAGCTTGCGAAGGCCAACGGCGTGCCGGGCGACAAGTACGAACAGGTCTACGTCAACACCATCGTGAACACCGGCAAAGAACTGGTGCTGTTCGACACCGGCAACGTCAGGGGCCGCGGCGCGACGACCGGCAAGCTGCTCGAACACATGGCCACGGCCGGCTACAAGCCCGAGCAGATCGACATCGTCGTCGTCACCCACGGCCATCCCGACCACATCGGCGGGCTGTTGGACAGCGGCAAGCCGACCTTCGCCAACGCGCGCTACATCTTCGGCGAGGCGGAGTTCGATTTCTGGCGGAAGGGTGAAAACGTGCGCGATGCGCGCAAGGCCAATCGCGAGATGTTCGTGAAGCTCGCGGTCCCGCTCGGCGACAAAGCGACATTCGTGAAAACCGAGGGCGAAGTCACGGGCGGCATCCGCGCCATTCCCACCTTCGGACACTCGCCGGGGCACATGGCCTATCATGTCGAAAGCAACGGCCAGCGCCTGCTGATCTGGGGCGACGTTGCCAACCATTACATCTTCGCCGTCCAGCAGCCGGACTGGTACGGGTCGTTCGACGACAACCCGGACGCCGCCGTCGCAACGCGCAAGCGCGTGTTCGACATGGTGGCCACCGACCGTATCCCGGTGATCGGCTATCACATGGCGTTCCCAGCGCTCGGCTTTTTGGAGCGATCCGGCACGAGCTATCGCTGGGCGCAGGCGACGTATCAGTTCAACCTGTAGCTTGAACGGGGCGCGGACGCGGCGCTGCAAACCTCGCCGCGGCTGTGCTATAGCTGACCGAATTTCGCGGAGACCCACGCCATGAACCTTCACGCCAAAGTCGAATCCACCGTTCCCGCAGGCATCTCGCCCGAGGAATGGCAGGCCCGCACCGATCTCGCCGCGGTCTACCGGCTGTGCGCGCACTACGGCTGGGACGACGTGATCTACAATCATTGCTCGATGCGGGTTCCGGGCGAGCCCTCGAAGTTCCTGATGAAGCAGCATGAGCTGCTGTGGACCGAGGTCACCGCGTCGAACCTTCGCAAGGTCGACATGAACGACGACCTCGACGAGAAATCGGGCGTCAACCGGCCGGGCTTCACGCTGCACGGCGGGCTGCTCAAGGGCCGGGCCGACATCAACTGCGTCGTGCATGTGCATACCGAAACCGGCATGGCGATCTCCGGTCTCAAGCACGGGCTCAAGATGGTGTCGCAGCAGGCCATGCGGTTCTACAAGCGCGTCGGCTATCACCCCTACGAGGGCATCACCGAGGACTTCGGCGAGCGCGAGCGCATCCTCAAGGCGCTGGGCCAGAACCGCGCACTGATCATGCACAGCCACGGCCTCGTCACCGTCGGCAAGAACGCGCGCGAGGCGTTCATCCTGATGAAGTACCTGATGTCGGCCGCGACCATCCAGCTCAAGATGGAGGCGACCGGCGGCGAACTGATCGAGGTCTCGCCGGAGATCTGCGAGAAGGTCGCGGTGCAATACCAGACCCACGACGCGGGCCGCGGCGCGGCCGACTGGCCGGCCTACCTGCGGGTGATCGACCAGATCGACCCGGGGTTCCGGAACTGAGGACGACGCGATTCCGTCGGGCCGGGGCGCTCGCCTTGGCTTGACGCCGGTCGCCTCGATCGGCGGCCGTCACCGTTCGATTTCGGCCATTTGACGGGAGGCGGGCGACTGGCGCACGCACTGGCAACCGATTGGTCCGATTGAGATATTCAATCGTTTCCAGGCAAAGTTCCTGTCAGATAATGTGAGTTTGCGCCGCAGCGAAGGCGGAAAGCTCGCGAGCGATGAAACCCATCCCCATCTAAGATGTTACCCCCTTCGCGCGCGGCGGGTTCTCCATGCGGGGGAGCAGGCTGGCCGACCATAGAAGGCCGGATAGGGCTTGCCTTCGGGCAGCGGGTGGAGGGAGCAAGACATTGCCGGGCCGGACTCGAGGCTGGAGCATCCGACATCGGCTGATGCTGGTCGCCGCCGGCGTGGCCCTGCCGCTCATGCTCCTGAGCGCGGGCATCATCTGGCAGCTCACGGCCAACGAACGCGAGAACCGCCGCGAAGCCATCCTCTACGCCACGCGGACTCTGATGAACGCGGTCGACGCGATGCTGAACAAGCAGATCGCGCTGGGCGAAACGCTCGCCAGCTCGCCGGCACTTCAAGCCGACGATTTTGAAACGTTCCGCGCCGAGGCCGAACGCGCGGCGCCCGGCCTGTCCGGCGCTTGGGTCGTCGTCAGCGATGCGGACGGCAACATCCTGCTCAATCTCAGTCCGGCGACCACGCAGACGATCCGCCGGCGCACCGCCGCCGGCATGGACCTGCAGAAGCGCGCGCTTGCGGCGGGCAAGGTGCAGATTTCGGACGTGTTCCTTGGCACCGTGACCAAGATCGCCCTGATCGTCGTCGAAGTCCCGGTGCCCCGCACCGGCCGGCCGCCGCTCGCGCTGTCCGTCGCGATGGACGCGCGCATCTTCCTGCCGCTGTTCGAGACCTGGAACCTGCCGGACGGATGGCTCGCCGGCCTGATCGACGGCAAAGGCAACTTCATCGCGCGCTCACGAGACCACGATCGCACGGTCGGAACGCCTGCGTCCGAAGGGTTCCGCAACGCCGTGCGTACGTCCCGCGAAGGCTGGAACGAATTTCCGTCCGTGGACGGCGAACCGATCGCCAACGCGCACGTGACGTCGCGCCTCAGCAGCTGGGCCATGGGCGTTGCGGTCGACCAGGCGCGATTCGAGGCCCCGGTGCTGCGGACGCTCACGACAGCCACTCTGGCGGGAATTGCCGCGATCGTCGCAAGCGTCCTGCTTGCGCTCTGGGCGGCGCGCCGGATCGCCAATCCGATCGAGGAGATCGAGACCGGGACCCACGCTCTGCTGCTGCGCCAGGAGGTGACGTTCGAACCCACCGGCGTGCCGGAGGTCGACCGCGCGCTCGACGCCTTCAACGCCACCGCGAAGGTGCTGCAGCGCCACGAGCAGGAACGCGACGAACGCGAGCAGCACATTCGCATCATCATGCGCGAGCTGTCGCACCGGTCCAAGAATCTGCTGGCGATCGTGATGGCCATCGCGCGGCAGACCGCACGCAATTCGCCGTCGTTCAGCGAGTTCGAGCGGCGGTTCAATTCGCGAATCCAGGCACTGGCGAGCGCGCACGATCTGCTGGTCGAGCAGCAATGGGGCGGCGCGACCATGGAAGGCCTGGCTCACGCCCAGCTCTCGGCGTTCGGCCTGGAAAAAATCGCCATGCGGGGCGAGCCGGTCAAGCTGCGCGCCGAGACCACCCAGAACGTCGCGCTGGCGCTGCACGAACTCGGCACGAATGCGTCGAAATACGGCGCGCTGTCGGTGCCCGAGGGCCGGGTCGAGCTCGACTGGGTGTTGGAGCGGACCGAGGAGGGCCCGCCCTCGCTGCGCCTGACCTGGCGGGAGATCGGCGGCCCCAAGGTCCAGCCGCCCGAGGATCGCGGATTCGGCTGCTTCGTGCTGGAGCGCGTGACGGTCAACGCGCTCGGCGAAGGCCGGATCGAGTTCGACGAGGACGGCCTGGTGTGGACCTGCACCGTCAGGCCGGAACATCTGATCGGCGCCGGCGAGGACGCCGCCGATACGCCTGCGTATCTCGCGGACGCGCAAGCCAAGCGCCGGGCGTCGTGACGGGCGCGGCCTAAACTCTGTTCCCTGCGCTCCAGAGCCAGAAATCCCGGCCTTCCTCGCGCATGAATTTCGCCAGCACCATCTTGTGGACCTCGTCGGCGCCGTCGACGAGCCGTGCGGCGCGGGCGGCGCGGTAGACCCACTCGGCGACGGTGTCCTTGGAATAGCCGCGCGCGCCCTGCAGCTGAATCGCGACGTCCGCCGCCTGATGCAGCGTATTGGCGACGTGGACCTTTGCCATCGACACTTCTTTTCGGGCGCGGTCGCCCTGGTCGAGCTTCCAGGCCGCGTGCATCGTCAGCAGGCGCCCGATCTGGATGTTGTGCGCCACCTCGCCGAGTTTCATCTGCACGCTCTCGCGGTCGGCAAGCCGGATGCCGAAGCCCTCGCGCTTGTTGACGTATTCCTGCGCGATCTCCATGCAGCGCTTGGCCCAGCCGGTCCAGCGCATGCAGTGCGTCAGCCGCGCCGGGCCGAGCCGCACCTGCACCATGCGGAGCCCGTTGCCGACGCCGCCGAGGATGTCGTCGTCGTGGACCTCGAGCCCGTCGAACTCCAGTTCGCAATGGCCGCCGTGCTCCTCCGGCCCGAGGATCGGAATGCGGCGCACGATGCGCCAGCCGGGCTGGTCTTTGTGATAGAGGAACGTGGTGATGCCCTTGCGCTTGTCGTCGGAGGTGCGCGCGGCGAGGATGAAGTGCGAGGCCGCCGCCGCGCCGGTGATGAACCACTTGCGGCCGTAGATTTTCCATTTGTCGCCGTGCTTCTCGGCGCGCGTGATCATCATGCTGGGGTCGGAGCCGCCGCCGGGATGGGGTTCGGTCATCACCACCGACGAGCGGACCTTGCCCTCGACGATAGGCTTCAGCCACTTTTCCTTCTGCGCCGGCGTGCCGGCCTTTTTCAGCAGGTTCATGTTGCCGTCGTCCGGCGCCATGCAGTTGAAGGCGAGCGGACCGAACAGCGAGCGCGCGGCCTCCTCGTACATCACCGCCCAGGCGACCATCGGCAGGTCCATGCCACCGTATTCCTTGGGCGACTGCGGCGCCCAGAGCCCGGCCTTCCTGGCCTTCTCGCGGACCGGCGCGAGCCGTTCGTCGGGGATGTTCTCGTGCTCGGAGAAATTGAACGGATCGCTCTCCAGCGGCAGCACGTGCTCCTCGACGAAGGCGCGCACGCGCACGCGGAGGCTCTCGATCTCGGGCGAAAGGGAGAAGTCCATAAGGGGTTTTCCGGCGTTGAATGTTTAACGTGAGTGCATATTGTCACCTCCGCCGCCCCGCGGGGAGAGGCATTGAGGCATTGCAATGACCACCGAATTCACCCCGATTGCCGCGCTTTCCGGCGGCGCGCTGATCGGCCTGGCCGCCGCATTGATGATGCTGCTCAGCGGGCGCATCGCGGGCATCAGCGGCATTCTCGGCGGCGCGTTCGAAGCCGACACGGGCGACCGCGCCTGGCGCTGGTGGTTCGTGGCGGGCCTGATCGCTGCGCCCGTCCTGGCGCTGATCGCGGGCTACGGGCTGCCGAAGGTCGCCTTGCCGTCGTGGCCGGTGCTGATCGTCGCAGCACTGCTCGTCGGGTTCGGCACGCGCATGGGCAACGGCTGCACCTCCGGCCACGGCGTCTGCGGCATCGCGCGATTGTCTCCACGTTCGCTCGCGGCGACGCTGGCGTTCATGGCCGCAGCCGTCGTCACGGTGTTCGTCATGCGCCACGTGATGGGGGGCTGAGCATGCTGTCGGTTGCCGCCTTCGCCTGCGGACTGATCTTCGGGATCGGGCTTCTGATCTCCGGCATGGCGCAGCCGGCGAAGGTGCTGAACTTCCTCGATCTGGCCGGGGTCGCGTCCGGCACCTGGGACCCGAGCCTCGCCTTCGTCATGGCTGCGGCGCTCGCCGTTTCCGGCGCGGGCTATGCGCTGGCGGGCAAGCGGACCCAGCCGATGCTGGCGCCCGGCCATCTGTGGCCGACGCGCCGCGACATCGACCGGCCGCTGATCGCGGGCGCGGTGCTGTTCGGTATCGGCTGGGGGCTGGTGGGATTGTGTCCCGGCCCGGCGCTGGTCGATCTCGCGACGCTGATGCCGCAGGTGATCGTGTTCGTCGCCGTCATGATCGGCGGCATGCTGCTGCACGATTTCTGGTGGGCGAAGCGGACGGCGGCCGGCGCATCCGCGCCCGTGGACGGCTAGCCCCGCAGCGCCACCATCTGCCCGCCGTCGCAGACAACCGTTGCGCCGGCGATGTAGCTGCCGGCGTCGGAGGCGAGCAGCAGCAGCGCGCCGTCGAGATCGCCGTCCTGGCCGAAGCGGCCGACCGGGATATCGCGCGTCAGGCCCGCGCCCGCGCCGGTGAGATAGTCGCGGTTGATGTCGGTGACGAACCAGCCCGGCGCAATCGCGTTCACGCGCACGCCGCGGAAGGCAAGCTCAAGCCCCAGCGCCTTGGTCATCTGGATCACGCCGGCCTTGGCAGTGGAATAGGCAATGGTGCCTTTCGACACGCCGAAGCCCAGCACCGAAGCGATGTTGACGATGGCGCCCTTCTGCTTGGCCGCGAGCATCCGCCGTGCGGCCTCCTGCGCCCAGTAGAACACCGCGTCGAGGTTGGTGCCGACGATGCGCCGCCATTCCTCCTCGCTCAGATCGACCGCGCGGGTGGAGTGCGCCACCCCGGCGTTGTTGACGAGGATCGTGACAGTGCCGAACGCTTTTTCGACTTGATCGAAGGCGCGGTTCATCTGCGCGCGGTCGAGCACGTCGGCGTCGACGGCGATGGCCGTTCCGCCGGCCTTCTCGATTTTCGCCACCGCGTCCTTCAGCTTGTCCATGCGGCGCGCGACCAGCGCGACCCTGGCGCCGTTCGCGGCCAGCACCTCGGCGAAGCGCAGGCCCAGACCCGCGGAAGCGCCGGTGACAAGCGCCGTGCGGCCGGTGAGATTGAAAAGGTCTGCGGCTTTCATGCGTGTCCCTCAGCGGCCCCCATAAAGCGCATTGGGCAGCGCCGTCGCAAGCCCCGGCGCGTACCAAAGCACGGCCAGCGCAACGAGTTGGATGACGACGAACGGCACGATGCCGATGTAGATGTGCCGCGTGGTGATTTCCGGCGGTGCAACGCCGCGCAGGTAGAACAGCGTCGGCCCGAGCGGCGGGTGCATGTACGAGGTCTGCAGGTTTACCGCGATCAGGATGCCGAGCCAGACCGGGTCGACGCCTTCCATCCGGAGCAGGATCGGCCCGACGATCGGCACCACAACGAAAATGATCTCGAAGGCGTCCATCACGAAGCCGAGCAGGAAGATCGCGATCATCGCGACGATCACCGCGCCCGAAGCGCCGCCCGGCAGGCCGGTCAGCCCGCGATGCACCAGGTCGTCGCCGCCGAGCCCGCGGAACACCAGGCTGAACAGCGTCGCGCCGATCAGGATGACGAAAATCATGCAGGTGATCTGCGCGGTCTTGTGCACGGTGGGAGCAAGCGCTTCTCCCAGCCGCGCGCGCCGGGCGGTGAGCAGGATCGCACCCATTGCGCCGACCGAAGCGGCTTCAGTCGGCGTTGCGACACCGCCGAGGATCGACCCGAGCACCGCCGCGATCAGCGCGAGCGGCGCGATCAGCACCTCGATCGTGCGGCGCAGCGGCAGTCCCTCGCCGCGCGCTCGCACATCCGGCGGGATCGCGGGGCTCATGCGCGGGAACAGAACCGCGACAGCGGCGAGGTAAAGCACGTAGAGGGCAACCAGCATCAGCCCGGGCAGCACCGCGCCGGCGAACAGGTCGCTCACCGTCACGACGGAGGGCGAGAACTTGCCCTGCGCGAGCTGCGCCGCCTGATAGGCGGTGCCGAGCTGGTCGCCGAGCAGCACCAGCACCGTGGACGGCGGCACGATCTGTGCCAGCGTCGCCGAGGCTGCGACCGTGCCGGCCGCAAGCGACGGCGCATAGCCGTGGCGGATCATCGCCGGCAGCACGATCAACCCCATGGTGACGGCGGTCGCGCCGACGATGCCGGTCGAAGCGGCGAGCAGCGCGCCGACCACGACGACCGAAATGCCCAGGCCGCCGCGCAGGCTGCCGAACAGCCGGCCCATGGTTTCCAGCAGCTCTTCCGCAATGCGCGAGCGTTCGAGCATGACGCCCATGAACACGAACAGCGGGATCGCGAGCAGCACGTCGCTGGTCATCACGCCGTAGATGCGCTGCGGCAGCGCGCCGAGGAACGCGAAGTTCATCGCGCCGGCGAGGTGGCCAAGCGCGGCGAAGGCGAGCGACACGCCGCCGAGCGTGAGCGCCACCGGATAGCCGACGAACAGCAGGCCGCAGACCGCCACGACCATCAGCACGGCGAGAGTCTCGGGCAGCGGCATCAGCGCGCGCCCTTGCCCGAAAGCACATGCCACGCCTTGATCGCCTGCGACACGCCCTGCAGCGCCATCAGCAGCGCGAACAGCGGGATCAGCGTCTTGACCAGAAACACGCCGGGAAGCCCGCTCGCCTCGCGCGAGCGCTCGAAGGTCGCCCAGGCGCGCACAACGTAGGGCCAAGCGAACCACAGCAGCACCAGCATGAACGGCAGCAGCAGCAGCAGCGCGCCGCAAAGATCGATCCAGGCCCTGGTCCGCTCCGAGGCGCGCTCGTAGAACACGTCGACGCGCACGTGCCCGCCCTCGCGCAGCGTCCAGGCGGCGGCGAGCATGAACAGCGCGGCGTGCGCGTAGACGATCGATTCGGTGAGCCAGATGGAACCGGCGCCGAACCCGTAGCGCAGCAGCACAACGCCGAATTGCACTATGACCACGAACAGCGCGAGCCAGGCCGCGGCGCGGCCGACTGCGGCGTTCAGGCGGTCGATACGATCGGCCAGAGCGAGGGTGCGCGACGGCTGTGCCATGCTATATTGTAGCCCAAATCGCAATGCGGAGGCCGCAGCCATGGCCGGTCACGACCACGATCACGACCATCACCACGATCACGACCACGGCTCGGAACTGTCCGAGACCCAGCTCCGCGTCCGCGCGCTGGAAACCGTGCTGAGCGAGAAGGGCTACATCGATCCCACCGCGCTCGACGCCATCGTCGAGGCCTACGAGAAGAAGATCGGCCCGCGCAACGGCGCGGTCGTCGTGGCCCGCGCCTGGACCGATCCGGAGTTCAAGAAGGCGCTGCTCGCCGACGCCACCAAGGCGGTCGCCTCGATGGGCCACATGAGCCGGGTCGGCGACCACCTCGTCGCGGTCGAGAACACCCCGCAGCGGCACAACATGGTCGTCTGCACGCTGTGCTCCTGCTACCCGTGGGAAGTCCTCGGCCTGCCCCCGGTCTGGTACAAGTCCGCGCCCTACCGCTCGCGCGCGGTAAAGGACCCGCGCGGCGTGCTGGCCGATTTCGGCGTATCGCTGCCGAAGGAAACCGAAATCCGGGTCTGGGACTCCACCGCCGAAACGCGCTTTCTCGTTCTGCCGATGCGGCCCGCCGGCACCGAGGGCTGGAGCGCCGACAGGCTCGCCGATCTCGTCAGCCGCGATTCCATGATCGGCACCGCGCTGGCCAAGACACCGGGCGGGGCAAACTAATGGACGGCGTGCACGACATGGGCGGCATGGACGGCTTCGGCAAGGTCGAGGCCGAGCAGAACGAGCCGCCGTTCCACGAGCCCTGGGAGGGCCGCGTGCTCGCGATGCAGCGCGCCATGGGCTACGCCGGCGCCTGGCATATCGATCATTCTCGCTATGCGCAGGAGCGGCTGCCGCCGGTCACCTATCTGAGCGCGTCCTATTACCAGCGTTGGGCGCTGGCGATGGAGAAGAATGTACTGGAGCGCGGCTACGCCACCGCCGAGGAATTGAAGGCCGGGCACGCGCAAACGCCGGGAAAGGCGCTCAAGCGCAAGCTCACCACCGACGTCGTTTCAGCCGGCCTGACGCGCAGCTCGTTCTATCGCCAGCAGCAGGGCCCGGCGCTGTTCAAGCCCGGCGACCGGGTGCGCACCAAGAACATCCATCCTGCGACGCACACGCGGCTGCCACGCTACGCCCGCGACAAGGTCGGCGTAGTCGAGCTGTGCCACGGCTGCCACATGTATCCGGACTCGGTCGCCGTCGACAAAGGCGACAATCCGCAGTGGCTCTACACGGTGGTGTTCGAGGCACGCGAGTTGTGGGGCGACGACGCCGATCCGACGATCAAGATTTCGATCGACGCCTTCGAGCCATATCTGGAGAAGGCGTGAAATTGCATCGGCGGACGCAACGCTCGTGTCCCGGGTGCAGCGCAACACGAAGTGGTGCGCTGCAGACCCGGGACCCCGGTTTCTCGAAGGCAGAAGCGACCGGGGTCCCGGATCAGCGACGCACCGTTTCGTTTCGCTTCGCTTCACGCTGCACCGCGTCCGGGACACGCGAGGCCCAATATGACCGCCATCGACCCCGCCGCCGCGCGCAAGGCGACGCAGGCGATCCCCAGCATCCCCTGCGACGCCGAAGGCCCGGTGTTCCGCGAGCCGTGGGAGGCGCAGGCGTTCGCGATAACGCTGCACCTCTATGACCGCGGGCTGTTCCAGTGGCCGGAATGGGCGGCGATCCTGGGCGACGAGATCAAGAAGGCGCAGTCCGCGGGCGACCCCGACACCGGCGAGACCTATTACCGGCACTGGCTCGCGGCGCTGGAGCGCATCGTGGCCGAGAAGGGCGTCGCCGACCCGGCCACGCTCGACCGTTATTTCCACGCCTGGGACCACGCCGCCGACCGCACGCCGCACGGCCAGCCGATCGAATTGAAGCCGGAAGATTTCAGGTAAGCCGCTCCGGCGTGCGGATATGCTCGGGCCTGATGCCAAGGCCGAGCAGCCGAGCGGGAATGCGGCGCAGAAACGGGAAGCGCTGAAGCATCCGAAGCGGAAGCGGCGGCGTCAGTCTGCCGCGCTCGGCGAGCACCGCGCTGATGATATTGTTCTGCATCGCGACCTGAATACGCTGCGTGGCGCGCGTCGGAAACATGCGGCGATCCTGCACCGCCTGCAGCGTGGCTTCCTTCACAGTTCCGGTGCGAAGCGGTTCGGCCAGGATATTGGCCGCCGCGACCGCGTCCTGCACCGCCAAGTTCACGCCGACTCCGCCGATCGGCGACATCGCATGCGCCGCATCGCCGATACAGAGCAAGCCCGGACGGTGCCAGCGATTCAATCGGTCCACCGCAACGGTGAGAAGTTTCACCTGCTCCCAGTCGGCGATTTCGATCGTGCGGTCGGCGAAATCCGGCACCGCCACCGCGATGTCGGCGCGGAACGCTTCCAGGCCGCGCCGATGCACCTCCTCGATGGACCCTTTCGGAATGACATAGGCGCATTGCCAGTAGTCGCCCCGGTTGAGCGTCACGAAAATACGGCCCGGCAGGAACGCGCCGCCGGTCTGCTGGCGGTCGCCCGGCTTGCGCGGCAGCTTGAACCACATCACGTCCATCGGCGCGCCGAGCGTCTCGACCTTCAATCCCGCGCGCTCGCGCACGTCGGATCGGCGGCCATCGCAACCGACGGTGAGGTCAGCGCGCACTTCGAGCGGGCCGCCCGGCGCAGCGGCGCGCACGCCTGCGACGCGGCCGCCCTCCTCGATCAGGTCCGTCACCTCGGCGCGCATAAGAAGACGGAAGCCCGGATAACGGCGGCCCCGGTCGGCAAGGAAATCGAGAAAATCCCACTGCGGCATCAGCGCGATGAACTTGCAGCGCGTCGGCAGGTGGCCGAAGTCGGCGATGGTCACGGGGAAATCGCCGTAACGGCCGGTCAGCGTCTCGGCCCGCTCGTGCGGCAGCTTGAGGAATTCGTCGAGCAGCCCGAGTTCGTGCATCAGTTCGAGTGTCGACGGATGGATGGTATCGCCGCGGAAGTCGCGCAGGAAGTCGGCGTGCTTCTCCAGCACCACGACATCGACGCCCGCACGCGCCAGCAGGAAGCCGAGCATCAGCCCGGCCGGCCCGCCGCCGGCAACGCAGCATTGGGTCGTCAGCGCCTGCCCCACGGCTGGCGCCTAGAACCCGCCGAGCCGCTCGCTCGCCATGTAGCCGACGAGCAGCAGCGCGCCGAAGGCGGTGATGAGCATCGCGGCACCCACCTCGATGCCGCGCATGGCGAGCGTGCCGTAGCCGGAGTTCGACGACGCAAGCTTTCCGGCCCAGGCCTTGGCGCCGACGGCAAGCGTCGCGATGGCGGCGACCGTGATCGCGGTGCCGAGACCCATCACGAAGGTCGCGGCGACGCCGGCCCAGAACAGACCCTGCGCCAGCGCGAACACCAGAACGATGATCGCGCCCGAACAGGGGCGCAGCCCCACCGCGACGATCGCGGTCAGGCCGCGCTTCCAGCCGCCGGGACCGGCCAGCTCCTCGGGCTCCGGCGCATGCGCATGGCCCCAGGCCGAAGCGTGGTCGTCGTGCGAATGGTCGTGATGGTGGTGTCCATGCGCGTGGTCATGGCTGTGATGCTTGTGGTCGTGATGCCCATGATCGTGACGATGATGGGTGTGGTCGTGATGACCGTGATCGTGATGCGAATGTTCGTGGTGCGCATGGCTGTGCCCGTGATGCGCGTGGGCGTGAGCGTGAGCTTGGGCGACGGCGGGCGCGGGCCACAGCAACTGGCCCGCGACCTTCAGAAACGCCCAGCCCTTCACCCACAACAGCCGCAACCCGATCAGCACGATCAGCGCATAGGCTACGGTCTCGATCCAGTCGGTGGCGCGCCGCATGGTCGCGGCCGTGGCGTTGAGCAGGACCGCAGCGATCCCGACGATCGCGACCGCCACCAGAGCCTGCAGCATCGCCGAAACGAACGACAGCACAACGCCGCGCTTCCACGTCTCGTCGTTCGCGACGACATAGGACGAGATCACCGCCTTGCCGTGGCCGGGCCCCGCGGCGTGGAACACGCCGTAGAGGAACGCCACGCCGAGCAGACCCCACACGGCGGAGCCGTCGGCCTTGGCGGCACGAATGAGGCCCGAGAATTGTTTGTAGAACTCGGCCTGCTTGGCGAGAATCCAGCCGACGATGCCGTCCGCCTGCGCAGGCGGCGGCGCGGCCGGCCGCTGCACGCCGAACGGCCCCGCGCCCTGCGCCAGCGCCGCGTCGAGAGCGCCCGCGGCCAACAGTGCAGTTGCGACGATTGCGAGCGCGGCGACCGCGCGCGCGCGGCCGGGCTCGCTCAGGGACATTTGACGATGATCTTGTTGGCGAACTGCGCGCCGTAGCTGTTCTCGGGGATCTGCTGGCCGGGCGGAATGCGACCGAGCATTTCCGCGATCTCCTTGGTCATTTCCTGCGGCTTGCCGACCGACAGCTTGCACGCGGCGGGCGCGCCCGCGAGCGCCGCGCCGTCCTTCTCGGCGAACACGAAGTCGACGAAATAGCTCGGGTCGTAAACCTCGAGATCGAGGCTCTGCGCCTTCGCCGGCGCCTTGAGCGGCAACAGGAAGTGCAGCGTCAGGATCGCGTTGCTGTGCTCCAGGTGATATTCGGTCGGCTCGACGAACTCGACCTTCTTGCCGCCGGCCTTGGCGTAGGTGAAGAAGTCGTACTCCTTCAGCGACTCGACGTTGACCTTGGCGAGCGGCTGCAGCTCGTCGCGGGTGAACACGCCCTTCTGCTTGCTCTCCAGGCCCTGCACGGCGAAGGCCGAGAACATGTCGTCGAAGGTCCAGGCGTGGCGGACGCCGGTGACGCTGCCGTCGGCGGCGTAGATCACCGTGGATTTCATGGTGACCCAGACGTGCGGATGGGCCTGCGCCGCGCCAGCCGCGATCAGCAGGCCGGCGAACGCCGAAAGACATGCTTGGGCAAATCGGTTCATGCGGCGCGACGATATCATGGACTGAGGCGGAATGGTGGCCGTATACAGCGGGCGGCCGACGTAACAGAATAACACCGATGCAAGTCCCAAATTCCTCCGGCACCGCCGCCCCGAAGCTGAAAGCGCCGCCCGGCGCCTGCGACTGCCACATGCATCTCTACGACGGCGCGCGGTTTCCGCCGCCGCGGCCGCAGGCGCGGATGCAGGACGGCGCGACCGTCGCCGACTACCGGCTGTTCCAGCAGCGCATCGGCACCAGCCGGGTGGTCGTCGTGCAGCCCGCCGCCTACGGCACCGACAACGCGGTGACGCTCGACGCGCTGGCGCAACTGGGCGGCGCAGCGCGCGGCATCGCGGTGGTGCACCCGGACGTGGCGGAGACGGAGCTGCGCGCGATGGACACCGCGGGCATTTGCGGCATCCGGTTCACCCAGTTCGACCCGCGCACGGCCGCCACCACCATCGACATGGTCGAGCCGCTGGCAAAGCGCGTCGAGCCGCTCGGCTGGCATGTGCAGATCCACCTGCGCTCCGACCAGATCGTGGACGCCGCCGATATGCTCCAGCGTCTGCCCGGCACAGTGGTATTCGACCATCTCGGGCGGCTTTCGCCACAAGCCGGCACGAACGATCCGGCGTTCGCCATTATCCGCCGCATGCTCGACCGCGGCCGCACCTGGATGAAGCTCTCCGGCGCCTACATGTTCGGTGCAGGCCCGCGCTACACCGAAGCGGCGGCGATCGCGCGCGCCTACATGGCCGCAGCCCCCGAGCGCATGGTGTGGGGCAGCGACTGGCCGCACCCGACGGAGGCCGAGAAGCCCGACGACGCCGTGCTGTTCGACCTGCTCTCGGAGTGGGCGCCGGACGCTGCGGCGCAGCAGCGCATCCTGGTCGACAATCCGGCCAGGCTCTACGGCTTCTAAGCCTTTCCAGCGCGCCGAACTCCGCCTGCGGCCTGTTGAATACGCACGCGGCGCCCCGCGCCGCCTTGCGGCTGGACAGGAAAAGCACGACGATCCGGCGCAATCCCTGTTGCCCCGAGTGACCGGCAGTGCCGCCGCCGGACAACGAACGAAGGCGGCTCAAGGGAGGCTTCGATGATATTCGCGCGCGCGTTCGCGGCCGCATGTGTTGCCGCACTGTTCCTGGCCACGGGTCCGGCTTCTGCGCAGACCTATCCGAGCCGGCCGGTCACGCTGATCGTGCCGTATCCGCCGGGCGGCGCCACCGACGCGATCTCGCGCATCATCCAGGACGCCATGTCGAAATCGCTCGGCCAGCAGATCGTGATCGAGAACGTCGGCGGGGCCGGCGGCATGATCGCGGCCGCGAAGGCCGCGCGCGCCGCGCCCGACGGCTACACCATCCTGATCCATCAGGTGGCGCTGGCGGCCGGCGTGACGATGTACAAGAACCTGTCGTTCAACGCCGAGAAGGACTTCGTCGCCATCGGCCTGATCAACACCGCGGCGTCCGCCTGGGCCGGGCGGGCCGACCTGCCGCCGAAAGACATGAAGGAACTGGTCGCCTGGATGAAGGCGCCCAACAGCAACGCCAAGATCGCGCATCCCGGCGTCGGGTCGTTCGGCCACCTCGCCGGCGTCCTGGTCGCGCAGGAGCTTGGCGTGTCGGCCACGCAGGTGCCCTACCGCGGCGCGGGACCGGCGCTGAACGACCTGTTGGCCGGTCAGGTCGACATGAGCTCGCAGTCGGCCGTGCAGTCCGGGCCGCTGATCAAGGCCGGCAAGCTCAAGGCCTACGCGATCATCGGCAGAAGCCGGTTCGCCGGACTGCCGAACCTGCCGACCATGGGCGAACTTGGCTACAAGAAGCTCGATCTCGACTTCTGGCACATGCTGCTGGCGCCGGCCGGGACGCCGCGTCCGGCGATCGACCGCCTGAACGCCGCGCTTCGTGCGGCGATGGCCGACGAGCGGGTGAAGAAGACCTTCTCCGAAGGCGGCATGGACCCGTTCCCGGCCGCGGAAATGACCCCGGAAGCCGCGAGCGCGCTGCTGACGCGCGAGATCAAGCTCTGGGGCGACGTGATCCGGAGCAACAACATCGCGGCGCCGTGATTCGAAATGCCGTTTGTCCCCGCCAAAGCGGGGACGAACGGCGATTCGAGATTCGGGGCTACTGATTCGCTAGAGTCAAAACGACTCGAGCTGACTGCTCTCTGACATGTCCAAACCGGCACAACCAAAATTCGTCGTCGCGGGCATCCTTGAGGTTGGGCAGCTATTGTTTTTAGACTAACAATCGTGTCAGCTCACTGGGAGCTCAAAAAATGCAGCACTATAGGTTGTCGGTACTGGCCACAGTGGTCATCATTGCTATCGGATGGACCTCACCATCCGCGTTTGGCCAGACGACATTCGAGGGCAAGACCATCCGGATCGCGGTTAGTTCCACCGCTGCCGGACCAGTCGATCTCCTCGCGCGGCAAGTCGCGCCGTTCATCGCCAAGTATGTCCCCGGCAAGCCGGCGATCATTGTCGAGAACCGCCCTGGCGCGGGCGGCATGCTGGGCGCGAACTACATCTACAACCTAGCCAAGCCTGACGGGCTAGTGGTTGGCTTCCTGTTTGGCATTGTGACCCAAGGCCTGATCGGCGGAGACAATATCCGATTCGATCCAGCGAAATTCCACTGGCTCGGCGCGGTATCGCAGACTCAGGTGTTGCTGGCGCGCAAAGACCTGAACATTTCGGCACCGCGCGATCTGCTCAAGCCGGCCAAGCCTCTGGTGTTGGCGAGCCCCGGCGTCAATTCTACCGCCGACATGGGTAACCGCCTGTTCCTGGACATGATCGGCGCATCTTACAAGCTCGTCACAGGCTATCCAGGCCAGCCGGAGACGATGATGGCGCTCGGCCGCGGCGAAGTCAGCCTGGGCAACGCCGGGCACTCGTTCTACCTCTCTCGGCGGCAGACTATCCGGCAGGAAGGCCTCTACGATGCGATCGTGCAACGCGGCGAACTCAATCCTGACAGGACGTTCCGGCGCAACCGGCTCATCGCAGAAATTCCAACCATGGTAGAAGCCATTACCGAGATCAAGCCAGCATCGCTCCAGAGCGCGGACTTTGCGACGTACCGCAGCATTGTCGGCGCGTTCACAGTGCATTTTGGGTTGGTGCTGCCGCCAGCGACCGACATCGGCATCGCGCGCACTCTTCGCAAGGCGATCAGTGACGCCTTCAACGATCCAGAAGCACGCAAGGCTGTGAGCGATATGCTCAAGACCGATTACGATTTCGTCAATGGCGAAAGCGCCGAGCGTGTCGTCGAACGAGTGCGTTCCGAATACTACGGCGATACTCGCATCGCTGAACGACTCAAAAAGCTCATGACTAGCAAGTAAGTGACATGACATCCCGTCCGAATTTTCTCCTCTTCATCACCGATCAACAGCGCGCAGATCACCTCGCTTGCTATGGCAATAATGTCCTTCGCACTCCAACGATCGATTCTCTCGCCGCGCGTGGCGTTGCCTTCGATAGTTTCTGTGTGGCGAGTCCGGTCTGCCAGCCTAACCGAGCGACACTGGCGACCGGTCGAATGCCATCGTTGCACGGAGTTCGTCTCAACGGAATCTCACTCTCGGTGCAAGCCAATACGTTTTTTGAACTGTTCCGCGCCGCCGGCTGGCGTACGGCCCTGATCGGCAAGAGCCACCTGCAGAACTTTTCCGGCCAGAATGCATTAGTAGACCGGCGGAATGTGCCCAACGGTTACGTCGCAGCGCCAGCTGGTCTCGACGAAGCGGAGAAGAACGACCGCGCCGACGCGATATACGAACAGGAGAACCCGAAACGTTGGGCAGACGACCCTCGTCATGAGATACACCTGCCTTACTACGGGTTCGATCACGTCGAACTTTGCACCGGCCATGCGACGCGTGTGCGCGGCTCCTACGCCCGCTGGCTCGCCGAGCGACATTCAAATCCCGAAGTGCTGCGCGGCCCAGAGAATGCGCTTCCGGGAAGCGCCTATTCGCTGCCGCAAGCCTGGCGTACCCGCCTGCCGGAAGAACTCTATCCGACAACTTATGTCGCCGAACGCACTATCGCATATCTCGAAGATCACGCAGCTCAGCACAGCAGCGCACCGTTCTTTCTACAGTGTTCGTTCCCCGATCCGCACCATCCGTTCACCCCACCAGGCCGCTATTGGGACTTATACAAGCCGGGAGACGTGACTTTGCCGGAGTCGTTCCGGATCGGAAATCGCAAGCTCCCGCCTCATGTAGCCGCACTTCATGCTGAGCGTGACGCGGGCACCCGCAAGGCCGAAGCCCAGGCAGCGTTCGCAGTGACCGAGCAGGAGGCACGCGAGGCTATCGCACTCACCTACGGCATGATCACAATGATCGACGATGCGATGGCTCGTATTCTCAATCGACTGGATGCTCTCGGGCTTGCGGATAATACTGTGATAGTGTTCACCAGTGATCACGGCGACATGATGGGCGATCACCAACTCCTGCTCAAAGGAGCACTCGCCTATCGTGGCCTTACGCGCGTTCCATTTATTTGGGTGGAACCCACCGGCACACGCGCGGGCAGCCGAACCAACGCGCTCTATGGTACGATCGATATTGGAGCGACGTTTCTCGACCGAGCGCGGCTTGCACCCTTCAACGGCATGCAGGGTGCGAGCATGCTCCAAACGCTCACAGGCAATAACGAGTCGGGCTGCGATGGCATTCTCATAGAATACGGCTCGCAACGCCCGCTTCCCGGCGTGTCGGTGGAAACTACGATGCGTACGCTTGTGGACCAGCGTGGACGGATCACATTTTACGGCGGGGCGCCGTGGGGTGAGCTTTATGACCTCCAAGCCGATCCCCACGAGATGCACAATCTCTGGGACGATCCTGGCGCAATAACGCTCAAGCAGGAAATGACGGAGCGTCTGGTCCAGAAGATGATCGCGATGGCTGAGCGAAGTCCGCAGCCATCGCACCGGGCATGAGTGCGGGAGCATAGGTTTCGAGTTGGCCAGCACAGAATGATTGTGGGCGGGGCCATTGTACTCATCTGAGATAGATGTCTCTTCCTGGCCCATCGCGCCATTTCGCTGCGATCCAGAAACTCTGTCGCTTTCGGAGCGAATCGGGCGTTCAGCGTGCCGGGCTCACAGAACCGGACTTATGAGTACGCGCCCTAAATCAACCCCGCTCTAGCCCGCCGCTGCGCCGGTCACCGGCGCCTTCTCGTTGGTGCCGGACTCCGGCATCAGCGCGGCCTCCTTCAGTCCCTGCTGCACCTTCGGCACGGTGGCCTTCACGTCGGTGATCGGCAGGCCGTGGGTTGGCGCGACGATCTTGACGTCGAGCCGCGCGATCAGCTGGTCGAGCCGGTCGCAATAGACGTTCATGTCGGCGAACTTGGTCCAGAACAGCGCCAGGTCCGCAAAGGTCGACGACACATCCGGCAGGTCGAGCGACACCGCCTCCTCGGCGACCAGGCCGCAATGGCCGTCCTCGTGGTAGTGGCTGTAGGCGAAGCCGTCGCCGGGAAACAGCACGCGCTCCTTGGTGTCGAAGCCCCACCACGTGGTGCGAAGGTCGCGGATCACCGGCTCGACCGCCATCAGCGTGCGCCCGCCGAGGTCGATCTCGTCGCCCTCGTTCATCGCGCGCATACGATGCTCGTACTGCGGGAACGCCAGATGATAGTCCGCGACGTCGCCGACCAGCAGCGCATCGGGAAACGTCTTCAGCACGCGGCCGAGCCCGCCGCAGTGCGGCGTCTCCTGGTGGGTAACGAACAGGTACTTGAGCGGCGCGACGCCGCGCGCGAACAGCTCGTTCATGTGCCGCTCGATGACCGGAAAGTCCTTCGGGTGCCCGGTCTCGACCAGGATCGAGGCGTCGTTGCCGCAGACCAGAAAGGCGGCGTTGTAGCCGTGATAGACCTTGCCCTTGTGGCGCTGCGCGAGGCAGTCGCCGATCCAGAACACCCCGGGCGCGATCTCGCGCGGCATCCGCTGCGCCACCGGGGTGTCGATCATGGACTTGGTGCGGGGTATGTCGAGCATTTGGCGCTCCTGGTCGTCGTCCGCGATGGCCGTGCAGCGGGCTTTTCTTACCGTTGAATCGCGGCGATGTCAGTATCCCTTCTGCGCAGATACCGGCTATCGGCCACATGGCACCTTGGCGCTTTGAGCATGCCAATTCGGCCTGTGCTAAGAGGTGAGCGGCGAGCTTTCCTTGGAAGGAGCCGCCGGAGCCAAGGGCGCGCACGACCAACCGCGTGCCGATGTTTTTGAACGGGAGCGGACAGCAGACGATGGCCAAGAAACGCATGGTGCTCGAAATCGGCATGGGCACCGACATCCGCGGCGGCGATCCGACCAAGACCGCCTGCCGGGCGCTGCGCGACGCGCTCTGGCACAACTCGCTCTCGATCGCACCCGCGCTCGGTCAGCCGCTGGAGGCGATGATCGTCGACATCCACATCGGCGTCCCCCGCCCCGAGCTGGTGGACAAGAACGAGGTGCTGGCGGTGCTGCCCTACGGCAAGGGCACGGTCACAGTGGTCGAAGGCGGCCTTGAGATACCGAACGATGCCGGCACCAGCTCGACGATGATCGCGAACGCCTGCGTCGTCGTCAGCCTCGACATCGCTTGAGAGCCTTATCGGAAATGGACCCGGTCATTCAGCTTGGTGTCCCGGGCGCAGCGCAGCGTGAAACGGTGCGCTGCAGAACCGGGACCCCGCGTCTGCGGCGCATCACTTCGTGCTGCACCGCGCGCGGGGAACACCGCTGAAGACCAGATTGAAATCCCGGAAGGCATTTGAAGGAGCTTTCGATGCCCAAGACACGCGTCATCCTGGAACTGGGTTCGGGCAACGACCTGCACGGCTCCGACTACACCAAGGCCGCGCTGCGCGCCGTGCAGGATGCGCTGCACCACTCCTCGCTGTCGTTCGTTAGGACATTGCAGGTCGACAAGACCAGGCTCGACGTGGAGGTCACGATCGGCGTGCAGCGGCCGGAGCAAGTCGACCTCGAAGCGGTCCGGAAATCGCTGCCGCTCGGCAACGTCGCCGTGAAAGCCGTCAAGGGCGGGCTCGATGTGGCCGATCCCGAGAACAACGACGCGGCGGTGATTGCCAGCGCGGCGATAGCGGTTCGGATCGAGACGAAGTGACGACGCCGCCCTACGGTGCCGCAATCGGGGTAATTGCCCTCGCACACGAGAGACCGTAGGCTCAGTCTCTGTCGAGCGTCCCATTTCCATCGGATGGATAGAACCCGTGTCGATACGTCATGTTGTAGCCGTGGCTGCGATCGCAGCCCTGCTCGGTCCCGCCGGTCTCGCGCAAGCGCAGTCCGATAACGAGCGGGAGGAGATGCTGCGCGGCGGCGCGACCAAGAAGGGCGTCTACAACATCTTTGGCTTCGACGGCACCGGCCTCGGCCGCACCGTCGTGCAATATCAAAGCAAACATAAGCCGGGCACCATCGTCGTCGATACGGCGAAGCGGCAGCTCTTTCTTATTCAGGACGGCAGCTCGGCGCTGCGCTACGGCATCGGTGTGGGCCGGGCAGGCTTCCAGTGGAAGGGCACGCACAAGATCACCGCGAAAAAAGAAAATCCGGATTGGACGGCGCCGCCGGAAATGATCGCGCGGCAAAAGGACGTGCCAAGGCGCATGAAGGGCGGCGACCCGGCCAATCCGCTCGGCACGCACGCGATGTACCTTGGCAGCACGCTCTACCGGATCCACGGCTCGCCCGATGCGGAGTCGGTCGGTGAGGCGGAATCGTCCGGCTGTTTCCGGATGAGAAACACGGACGTGGCCGATCTCTACAAGCGGGTCTCTGTCGGCACGACCGTCGTGGTGAAGTAACAGGACGCCAGATCGCCTGGCCTCACCAGGCCGGCTTCATCGCCGATTACCGCTCCTCGTCCCGCGTCACATACCGCGACACCATGCGGCTCTTGTCGCAGGCGGCCAGAATCTCGTCGAGCATCGTGAAGTGCCGCTCGACCACCTTGCGGCCGTGCAGGATGCAGCCGTAGCCGGTCGCGAGCGTCTCGATATCGAACTTGTTGAAGATGGTGTCGATGCCGCGCCGCATCGTGTCGGTCGGCGCGCCTTCCAGCCACCAGTAGCGGGTGTTGAGCAGGAACGACCGCATGTCGCGCAAGGTCGACGTGTCGTCGTCCTCGGTCACGATCCAGGGGCCTGACGCCGTGTCGCGCCAGATGCCGGTGAACATGTCCGAGCTGAACAGCGTTTTGGTCGCGCGGTCGTAGAGCCAGCGCGTCGCGATCAGGCGAATCGGCGCCTGCATGACGTCGATGGCGCGGCCCTCTTTGCCGAGCTCGATGGTGTCGGCGCGGGTGACGGCGACGACCTTCATCTTTTCCAGGATGCTGCGGCTGTTGTCGGTGCCGAAATCGAACCACAGCGCGGCGTCGATGTTGCTGGTGTAACAGGTCTCGACGTTGAAGTGCCCGGCGAACGTCGCGACGTTGTTGATCGACATGAACTCGTTGAGCCGCAGCGGAAACAGCGACAGCGGCTGCCGCGGCGGCGTCAGCGATTCGATCTGCGCGCGGATCGCCAGTTCGTCCTTGCCGAAGCCGGTGTCGATCAGCATGGCGGCGTCGGGTTGCGTCAGCAGATAGCTGTTCGCCACCGACCAGCCGCGTGCGCTCGCAGGATACGAACTGACGCGGCCGTCGAGCGCGAAGGGGTGCTGCAAGGCGTAAAGCTTGCCGTCGGCAAGGGTCGCTATGCCCGGAGCATTGCCGCCGCGGGCGCGTACGGCCGTGGGCGCGTCTTGCGTTTGAAGTGACATGACGGCCAGACCTTATAGCGGCGCACCGGCGAAGGGAACCGGAGCAAGGCGGTCCGGCACGATCTTGAATTCGCAACGCAGACATGCGCTTTAGACGCACCCCGGACAACCGAAGGACAACGCCCCATGGACATCAAGCCCAACGGTTCACAGCCCTCGCGCAAGGTGCCGGCCGACTATTTCACCGGCAATGTGTGGCAGGACCCGATCGTCGAGGCGCCCGCCCCCGCGCGGCTGCGCTCGGCCTGGGTGCGGTTCGAGCCCGGCGCGCGCACCGCCTGGCACACCCATCCGCTCGGCCAGACCATTCACATCACGGCAGGCATCGGCCGGGTGCAAACCTGGGGCGGGCCGATCAAGGAGGTGCGCGCCGGCGACACGGTGTTCTTCGCGCCGAACGAGAAGCATTGGCACGGCGCCGCCCCCGACATGGCGATGACGCATATCGCGATGCAGGAGGCGCTCGACGGCAGCCATGTGACGTGGATGGAGAAGGTGTCGGACGAGCAGTACGGCGGGAAAGCGGGGTAGCGGTCTTATCCCTCCCCGCGCAGCGGGGAGGGTGGCCGAGCGAAGCAAGGCCGGGTGGGGCCACTTCGCTGCTTGCGGCACTCACTCCACCCCCGCGCTTCGCGCGGACCCTCCCCTTCGGGGAGGGATGAACGCTACAACCCCGCCGCCCCACCATCCGCTCGCGGGTCGTGCGCGCTCTCCAGAGTCCCGTTCGGATGCAGCACCACCGCGCCGGCGTGGCCCATGGTGTCGGAATAGGGCTCGGGCAGCACCGCGACGTCATGGCCGGCGGACATCAGCCGGTCGACGAGATTGCCATCGAACCGCGATTCCATCCGCAAATTCGTCACCGTGGAACCCCAGGTGCGCCCGAGCAGCCAGCGCGGCGCGTCGAGTGCGCGCTCGAGCGGCTGGCGATGCAGCACGTGGCGCGCGAACAGCATGCCTTGCGTCTGCGGCTGGCCGTCGCCGCCCATGGTGCCGTAGGCCATGACGCGGCCGTCGCGCAGCACGGCAAGCGCCGGATTGAGCGTGTGGAACGGCAGGCGGCCGGGCGCGAGCGAGTTGAGCGCCGACGGATCGAGCGAGAAGCTCGCGCCGCGGTTTTGCATCAGCACGCCGGTGCGCGGCAGCACGCAGCCCGAGCCGAACTCCCAGTACAGCGACTGGATATAGGACACGGCGAGGCCCGATGAGTCGGCCGCGCCCATCCAGATCGTGTCGCCGTCGTCGGCCGGCGCGGGCCACGGCGCGGCCTTGCGGCGATCGATCCGCATGGTCTCGACGTCGAGCAGGCCGCGGTCGAGAAACCGCGCCAGCGGCTGCGGCAGGCGCGAGGGATCGGTCACCGTGCGGTCGCGGATGCGGAAGGCGCGCTTGGTCGATTCCACGATGCCGTGGACGAAGTCGAAGCTTTCGGCCTCAGGCACGCGCAGGCGCTCGTAAAGCGCAAGGATGATGAGCGAGGCGAGGCCCTGCGTTGGCGGCGGCGTGTTGTAGAGCGTGCCGGCGCCGGTCTCGACCGACAGCGGATCGGCCGCCACCGCGCGGTAGCGCAGCAGGTCGTCGCGCGTCACCGGGCTGCCGATCTTCTCCAGGTCCGATGAAATCTCGCGGCCGACGTCGCCGCGGTAGAAGTCGTGCAGACCGGCCATCGCGAGATGATCGAGCGTGGACGCGAGCGCCGCCTGTGTCAGCACCGCGCCGGCCTGCGGCGGCTTGCCGTCCGGCAGGAAGGCGGCGGCAAAGCCCGGCATGTCCCTCAGCTCGGCAAGCTTCTCGGCGCTGAGCCGCGCCTGGCTCTTCGTCACCGTGTAGCCGCCACGCGCCTGGCGGATCGCATGCCCGAGCAGCACGGCGAGCGGCAGCTTGCCGCCGTGCGCCTTCGCGGCCTCCAGCGCCAGCATCCAGCCGCCGACCGCGCCCGGCACGGTCAGCGCCGCGAGCGGCCCGCGCGCCGGGATCGCGTCGCGGTCGCGGTAAAGCTCGCGCCGCGCCTTGGTGCCCGCAGGCCCCGCTCCCATGAGCGCGCGCACGCGGCCCTTCGGCTCGCGGAGGAGCCAGAAGCCGTCGCCGCCCAAGTGATTCATGTGCGGATAGACCGCGGCAATGGAGGCGGCCATCGCGACCATGGCTTCGAGCGCATTGCCGCCCTCGGCCATGACCGCGCGCCCGGCCTCGGCGGTGGCGGTGTGGGGCGCGGCAACGACGCCGCGGCGGTGGCCTGCGGTGTAGAGGGTCATGGGGGGAGGATAGCGCAGAAGAGTGGCCGGTGTTCGGATTAGATTATCCGCTCGCCGCAACGGTCACCTCTACCCGCACTCGGGGAACGGGAGCTCGCTGAATTCGCGGCACGCGCTCGTGCAAGATCTCCATGCAATCGCTAGGCGGCGGCGACCTCGCGGCGGATCGTAGCGCCTACCTGTTTCTCGGCCCGCGCAAGATCGTAATCGGCCTGCAGCCGAATCCACAGACCTGCGCCGGTGCCGAAATAATGTCCGAGTCGGATGGCTGTCTCCGGCGAGATGCTGCGTCGGCCGTTGACGATCTCGGTGATGCGATTGGCGGGCACGCGCAGCTTCAGCGCCAGCGCATTGGCCGAAAGCCTTCGCGCCCGCATTTCGTCGGCAAGAATTTTTCCGGGGTGCACGCGGATCATGGATCAGCCTCGATGATAATCGGTCAGTTCGACTTCGTAGGCGTTGCCGTCGTGGAAGCGAAAGCAGATGCGCCAGGGACCGTTGACCGCCATCGCCCACTGCCCCTTGCGATCGCCCTTGAGCTTGTGCAGCCCGACGCTCTTGAGCGGACTGATCTCCCGCAACGAAACGGCCGAATCCAGCATGTTCAGACGCCCGACGGCCAGTTCCCGATCAAGCCCAGGGAAATGGCCCTTGCCGCTCTCGGCGAAGCGGCGGGTTGCACTGTCCTTCCAGGACTTGATCACACGCCAAGCATAATACGCGATGCGTAGTATGTCCAGGCAGCGTACGCCAATCTTACGCTCGGACGACGTCCAACGCCCTACCCCACGCCCGCAAACCCCCGCTGCTTCAACAGCGCATCCGCGTTCGGCAGCCTCCCCCTGAACGCCACATAAAGCTCCGCAGGATCCCGCGAGCCGCCGGTCGACAGCACGTTGGCGTAGAGCCGCTTCGCCACCTCCGGATTGAAGACGTCACCGGTTTCCTCGAACGCCGCGAACGCGTCGGCGTCGAGCGTCTCCGACCACATGTAGCTGTAATAGGCCGAAGCATAGTAGCCGCCGGAGAACACGTGCTGGAAATGCGGCGGGCGGTGGCGCATGCCGATCTCCTCGGGCATGCCGATGCGCTTGAGCGCGTCGCGCTCGAAGGCGGCGATGTCGAGGCCGTCCGCCGATTGCAGCAGGTGCAGGTCGAGATCGACCAGGGACGACGCGATATATTCCAGCGTGTCGCGGCCACGGTCGAAGTTACGCGCGGCGATCAGCTTCTTCACCAGCGCGTCGGGGATCGGCTCGCCGGTGCGGTGGTGGCGCGCGAACTTGCGCAGCACCTGCGGCTGCTCGAACCAATGCTCGTAGAGCTGCGAGGGCAATTCCACCCAGTCGGTCAAGACGCTGGTGCAGCAGACGCTCGGATAGGTCACACTGGAGAGGAGCCCGTGCAGCGCGTGGCCCATCTCGTGGAACAAGGTGCGGGCGTCGTCGAACGACAGCAGCGTCGGATCGCCCTTGTTGAAGTTCATGACGTTGAGCACGATTGGCCGCACCTCGCCGTGCATGCGCTCCTGGTCGCGCATCGTGCCCATCCAGCCGCCGCTGCGCTTGCTCGGCCGCGCGTAGTAGTCGCCGTAGAAGATGCCGACGTGGCCGCCGTCGGCGCCGGTCACCTCCCAGGCGCGCACGTCCGGATGCCAGACCGGCACGTCCACCGGCTTGAACTTCAGACCGAACAGCCGGCCCGCGCAGTCGAACGCCGCCTCAATCACGCGGTCGAGCTGCATGTAGGGCTTCACCTCGGATTCCTCGATGTCGCAGCGGCGCTTGCGCAGCTTCTCGGCGTAGTAGCGCCAGTCCCAGGGCGCGAGCTTGAAGTTGCCGCCCTCTTCCGCGATCAGCTCCTGCAGCGCGTCGCGGTCGGCGAGCGCACGCACCCGCGCCGGCGCCCAGACCGTGTTGAGGAGATTGCGCACCGCGTCCGGCGTCTTCGCCATGGCGTCGTCGAGGCGGTAGTGGGCAAACGTCGGATAGCCGAGGAGCCTGGCGCGCTCGATGCGCAGCGCCACCGTCTCGGCGATGATCGCCTTGTTGTCCGTCCTGTCGTTGTTGTCGCCGCGCGCGATCCAGGCGCGGTAGGCCTTCTCGCGCAGGTCGCGGCGCGACGAGAATTGCAGAAACGGCTCGACGCTGGAGCGCTGCAAGGTGACGACGTGCCTGCCCTTCATGCCGCGTTCGGCGGCGGCCGCCGCCGCGGCCTCGCGCACGAAATCCGGGAGCCCCGCGAGATCGGCCTCGCCGCCGAGCGGCATCGTGTAGGACTGCTCGTCGGCCAGCACATTCTGGCTGAAGGCGGCGCCCAATTCGGCGAGCCGTCCGGCGATCGCGGCAAGGCGCTGCTTGCCTGTGGCGTCGAGCGCCGCGCCGTGGCGGCGGAACATGGTGTGATGGCGCTCCAGCACGCGCGCCTGCTCGGGCGTGATGCCGAGGGTGCCGGCCTGGCGTTGCAAGGCGTCGAGGCGCGCGAACAGCGCCTCGTTCATGCGGATCTTGCTCCAATGTGCGGCAGACACGGGCGCAATGTCGCGCTCGATCTTGAGCAGCGCGTCGTTGCTGTCGGTGCCGACAAGCTGGTGAAACACGTCGTCGACCCGCTGCAGGGCGCGGCCGGCGTTCTCAAGCGCGACGACGGTGTTGTCGAAGTCGGGCGGCGCGGGATTGCCGGCAATCGCCGCGATCTCGGCGTCGTGCTCGGCGAAGGCGCGCTCGTAGGCCGGCATGAAGTGTTCGGACTTCATGTGCGGAAACGGCGGCACGCCGAAGGGCGTCGACCACGCCTCGAAGAAGGGATTGTCGTCCGCCGCGCGCGTGTCCGCCATGTCGTGCTCCGTGAATGGAGCCCAACCTAACGCAACAGAATGGGGCGCGGGAGAGGCACGGCCCGGCGCCGCCCCGCGCGGGAGCGGCGCCAGGATCGCAGCGGCTGGCTACTTCGCGGCGCCCTCGGCCGCCCCGGCCGGCGTCAGCCAGCGCTCGACGATGTAGACCGACACCGGCCACGTCGCCCAGATCACGCCGAAGAACATCGCCATCGCCGCGATCAGGTCGAAGCCGTCCGGTACGACCTTGTCGACGAAGAGGCCGATGAAGAACACCCCGACCTCGAGGACGGAAACCAGCAGCACGTAAACGAGTATGACAGCCATCGGAAAGACCCTCCAAGGCGACCGGTCCGCGCACGGATCGCGGCCGCCGATTTCGTTGCAGGCTCAAGCGCGCGCGTCCGCGATCTGCGGACACGCAATGCCGCGCGCGACGGCGCGGACTGCTTCAAGCCTGCGGAGGGCCGGTGGACAGATGCGCGCGGGCGCGGCGGCCCGGGCGCGGATCGTCGACGAGCGTCCAGGGCCGAAGCCCGTATCCGATCGGCCGGTAAACCGCGGTCCGGGACAGCGCGGGTTGCGATCCGGCGTACTGATCGGCGTCGTCGTCGATCGCGAAATATTCGTCGATGCTCCCGGCGTGACGATTCTTGCGGGTGATGAAATCGCCGAACGCCGCCGGCAGGCTGTCGCGGCCCAGGAGCGCAACGGACGTTTCGCCCGGCACCCCGGCGGGCTTGCCCGCGGGTTGCGGCGCAAACACCAGCAGGGCCGCAAGAAGCGGCAACAGCCGGGCGAACGATTGGGAAAAGTTCACGATCCAGGTCTCAAGACGTCGCAATTCCATCCGGTATCGCCGCAATCCGCAAAAAGCAACCAACTTCATGGCGTTGCAGCCAGGTCCGGACCGTCCCGCCGGTGCCGTGGTTGAGGGTCCGGTCACATGCTAGACTGGTTCCAAGTTCGCAGGCTACCGCAACAAGCGAACGCCATCCTAGGGAGGTCCCATGATTTCCTTCACCCTGAACGACAGGCGCGTGTCGGTCGACGCCGAGCCGAACGCGCCGCTGCTGTGGGCGATTCGCGATCAGATCGGACTCACCGGCACCAAATACGGCTGCGGCGCGGGCCTGTGCGGCGCCTGCACCGTGCACATCGACGGCAAGGCGGTGCGCTCCTGCCAGACGACCGTCTCCGACGCGGCCAACAAGAAGGTCGTGACCATCGAGGGCCTGTCGCCCAATTCCTCGCACCCGCTGCAGAAGGCCTGGGTGTCGCTGGAGGTGCCGCAATGCGGCTACTGCCAGTCCGGCCAGATCATGAAGGCGGCCGAGCTGCTCGCGTCGAACAAGCGCCCGACGCGGGCGCAGATCGTCGAGCACATGGACGGCAACATCTGCCGCTGCGGCACCTATCACAAGATCATCGCGGCCATCGAACAAGCGTCGAAGGAGGGCTAAGCCATGACCATCCACTTCGACAAGGACAAGATCTCCCGCCGCGGCGTGCTCGCCGGCCTTGGCGGACTGACGTTCGGGCTCGCGCTCGGCACCGACGGCGTGAAGCTGTTTACCGAGGCCGAAGCCTCGACCGGCGCCAAATCGATCGGCGCCTGGGTGCGTATCGCGCCGAACGGCGCGGTGACGATCCTCTCCGCCGGCGCCGAAATGGGCCAGGGCTCCATGACCTCGCTGCCGATGATCCTGGCCGAGGAAATGGACGCCGACTGGTCCAGGGTCTCCATTGAAATGGCGCCCGCCGACCGCGCGGTTTACGGCTACACGTTCAACAACGCGCGCAACATGGCCATCGTCGGCAGCCGCGCGGTGATGCTGTACTTCAACGACCTGCGCACCGCAGGCGCGCAAGTGCGCAAGGTGCTGATCGCCAACGCCGCCGAGAAGTGGAACGTGGACGCGGCGACGCTGCGCACCGAGCCGGGGTTCGTCGTGAACCCGGCGAACCGCCAGAAGCTCGGCTACGGCGAGATCGCGGCCTTCGGCAAGGTGTCCTCGCCGCTTCCGGCGGTGACGCCCGCCGAGCTGAAGCCCCGCAAGGACTGGAAGATGATCGGCAAGGGCGTGCCGCGCCACGACACGCCGCTGAAGGTCAACGGCAAGGCCGTGTACGGCATCGACGTGCGCCTGCCGGACATGGTCTATGCCACTGCGCTGCATGCGCCGGTCCACACCGGCAAGCCGCAGAGCTGGAACGACGCCGACATCAAGAAGATGCCGGGCGTGGTCGGCACCGTGCGGCTGCCGAACGGCGTCGCAATCGTCGCGCGCACGTTCCCGCAGGCAATGGCGGCGCGCGCGGCGCTGAAAGTGAACTGGGACCAGGGCGCTGCGGCAGGCTTCAACTCGGAAGCCGCGCTGGTGGCTTACGAGAAGGTCCACCACGACCCCAAGGCGCAGATCACCAGCCTCGAAAAGCGGGGCGACGCGGATGCCGCCTTCAAGGGCGCGGCCAAGACCTTCAAGGCCGAATTCCGCAGCGACTACGGCTATCACGCGCAGATGGAGCCGCTGAACGCGGTGGTGCGCGTGGCGGCCGACGGCCAGACCGCGGAGGTGTGGGAGGGCAGCCAGGCCCCCGACGCCACCCGCGACCAAACCGCCAAGGCGCTCGGCATCGCCCCCGACAAGGTGACGGTGCACCAGTGCTACATGGGCGGCGGCTTCGGCCGGCGCTCGCTCGGCGACTACGCGGGCGAATGCGCCGCCATCGCCAAGGAGGTGAAGCGGCCGGTGAAACTGGTCTGGACCCGCGAGGAGGACATCGCCCACGGCATGTTCCGCCCGCAGTCGTTCCAGTGCCTCGAAGCGGCGCAGGACGCCTCCGGCAAGGTCACCGGCTGGAAGCACTGCGTGGTGGGCGAAGGCGGCGTGCTGCTGCACACCGGCATCCGCATCCCCTACTACGGCGTGCCGAACCAGGCGATCGAGCGCCGCGGCGTGTCGCACGGCATCCGCCTCAAGCACTGGCGCGCGGTGGGGCATGTGTTCAACACCTTCGCCATCGAGAGCTTCGTCGACGAGATGGCGGTTGCCGCGAACATGGACCCGATCGCGTTCCGGCTCGAACGCATGGGCGCGACGCCCAAGGCGCGCAAGTGCTTCGAGACGGTCGCGCAGATGTGCGACTGGAAGGCGGCGCGTCCCGCGGGCCGCGCCATCGGCCTCTCGATCACGGAGCGCTCGGGCTCGCTTGGCGCCGGCGTGGTCGAGATTTCGGTCAACCGGCAGACCGGCAAGATCACGGTCCACAAGGTGTGGGTCGCGGTCGACGGCGGGATCATCGCGACACCCGGCCCGGCCAAGGCCAACGTGGAAAGCGCGATCATCTACGGCCTGTCCAGCATCCTGCACGAACGCGTGACCATGAAGGACGGCGCGGTGCAGCAGACCAACTTCCACGACTACGAGCTGATGCGCATGTCCGACATGCCGGAGGAAATGCACACGCAGTTCATCGACGTGGACACGCGGCCGACGGGGCTCGGCGAGATCGGCAACCCGTTCATCGCGGGCGCTATCTCCAACGCCTTCCACCGGCTGACCGGAAAGCGGCTGCGCCACCTGCCGTTCACGCCGGACCGCGTGCTGGCAACGCTCAAGGCCTGAGACACTTCGCCTCATCAAACGACTGGCGCCCGCCGCGAGGCGGGCGCTTTCGTTTGCGTGGAGGGCCGCAAAAAGCAACGCCCGCCGAGGGGGGGATCCGGCGGGCGTCTTCCCTTATCGCTGCGCGCTTCCTCCCAGTACATCCGTGGTAAGGCGGCACTTGCGACAGGGCGCGGCAGGGGTCGGCCGCGATTGGACATGAGATAGGGCGCCCCGGCGCAGTTTCAAGGGGGCAACGCCTTCGGCCAGGACCAGTTCCAGCGCCGCATGGCGCGGTTGCCGCATGCCGCGTTGTCGCACCCGGAGCGGTGTGAGAGGCTGCGGTACAAGCATCGAACGCAATCCGGGAGGAAATGTCATGCGCAAGATCGCCCTGTCGCTCGCCGCCGCAGCGGTCGCGGGACTAGGCTCAATCCCGGCCCTGGCGCAGGACTGGCCCTCGCGGCCCGTGACAATGCTGATCGCGTTCGCGCCCGGCGGCCCGCTCGACACGCTCGGGCGCAATCTCCAACCGTATCTCAGCGAGGCGCTGGGCCAGAACGTCATTATCGAGAACCAGCCGGGCGGCGGCGGCACCGTCGGATCGCTGCGCGTCTCGAACGCCGCGGCGGACAGCCACATGTTCACGCTCGGCTCGATCGGCACCCATGCCATCGGCCAGTCGATGCACAAGACCCCGCCGTACAATGCGGTGACCGACTTCTCTCCCGTCATGCTGGTCGCCGACGCGCCGCAGGTCCTGCTCGCCCGCAAGGACCTGCCGGCGGAGAACCTCAAGGAGTTCGCGGCCTACGCCAAGGCCAACCAGGACAAGATGCAGCACGGCTCCGGCGGCGCGGGGACGTCCTCGCACATCGGTTGCGTGCTGATGAACCAGGTTCTGGGCGTGAAGATCACCCACATCCCCTATCGCGGCGGCGGGCCGGCGATGCAGGACCTGCTCGCGGGCCGCATCGACTTCATCTGCAACTACATCTCCACCGCCCTGTCGTCGCACCGCGCCAAGACCGCCAAGGTGCTGGCCACGCTCAACGCCAAGCGCGTGCCGACGCTGCCCGACGTGCCGACCGCACAGGAGCAGGGCTTCAAGAACCTGGAAATCTCGGCCTGGAACGCGATCTTCATGCCGAAGAGCGCGACGCCGCAGCAGGTGGCGAAGCTGAACTCAGCGCTCAACAAGGCGCTGGACAATCCGGCGCTGCAGAAGCGGCTGGAGGACATCGGCCTCGAAGTGCCGGTGCCGGCGCGGCGGACGCCCGAATATCTGCGCGAGTTCGTCGCGGCCGAGATCAAGCGCTGGCGCGAGCCGGTGCTGGCGAGCGGCGTGCAGCACAATTAGAGCGAGATTGAGATCGGTTCGACACGCCCAGGACTCCGCTCATTCCCGTGCAAGCGGGAATCCAGACATATTGCGCTGGGTCCCCGCGTTCGCGGGGACGAACGGGAGAGTTGCTTGCCTACTGCTGCGGGATGTTGGCGTCCTTGGCGAGCTTGACGTTGGCCGCCACGTCGGCACGGAAGTACTTGTCGAACTCCGGCTGAGACATCGGCATCGGCTCGGCGCCGATCTGGCGCATCCGCTGCTGGACCGCAGGCACCTGCAGCGCCTTGCCGATCTCCTGGTGCAGCCGCTGCACGACGGCAGCCGGCGTCTTGGAATGCATATAGACGCCGCCGTAGAGGTAATAAGCGGAGTCCTTGTGCCCGAGTTCGACCGTGGTCGGCACGTCCGGCAGGACGGTGGCGCGCTTGTCGGCGCTGACCGCGAGCGCGACGAGCTTGCCGTCCTTGATCAGCGGCAGCGCGGGCGGCAGCGGCACCGAATAGAAGTCGACGCGGCCGGCGATCACCTCGCGCAGGCCTTCCGGCGCGCCGCGGAACGGCACGTGTTGCGCCTGGAAGCCGGCGCTGAGGCGGAACCGCTCCAGCGCCAGGTGCGTCGCCGAGCCGATGCCCGCCGAGGCGTAGGTCAACTGTCCGGCCTTGGCGGCCTTGATCAGGTCGGCCAGCGTCTTGAAGCCCTTGCTCGGCGACGTGACCAGCACCAGCGGCTGCAGGCCGAGCGAGATGACGCCGACGAAATCGCCCAGCGTGTCGTAGGGCAGGCTCTTGAAGGTGGCGTGCGCGCTCGCCATCGAGCCGGTCACCAGGATGGTGTGGCCGTCGGGCGCGGCCTTGGCGACGACGTTGGTGCCGATGGTGCTGCCGGCGCCGCCGCGGTTCTCGACCACGATGGGCTGGCCGACCTGCCGCGACACCTCGTCCATCACCACGCGGGCGCTGATGTCGACTGCGGTGCCGGGCGTGAACGGCACGACCACCGTGATCGGCCGGCTGGGCCACGATTGCGCGGCGGCATCCTGCGGAACGGCCGCGGCCGCAAGACCTCCCGCGACGGCCAGCGTGACGGCGCGCGCGGCGAAGCGGACGATGGTGCGGCGGTTCATGTCGATCCTCCCCGATTGTCGTTGGCGCCCGCGCGGCATCCGCGCCGGCCGTTGCACGCAAGCCTATGCGTCCCGGCGAACGACGGGAAGCACGGCTGTCGGGTGACAGGCTGCGACACAACGCATCGGTGTGCAACCTTACGACATTTCGAACCCGGCCTTGGTCCACATCGCCTGGGTGTCCCGCCGGCGCAGCGCGGTGATCAGCGCGGCGGCCGCTTCGGGCTCCTTGCTCCCCGCCGTCACCGCCGCGCAATAGACGGTGTCCTGCCCGAACGGCGGCGGCAGCGGGCCGGCGATAACCGCGCCCGGCACGGACGCGACCTCGCCCGACAGGGTCAGGCCGAAGTCGGCCTTGCCCTCGACCACGCGTTTGGCGACTTCGGCGCCGGTCTGTTGCGGCAGGCCCCTGGCCTTCATCAGCGGCGCAAGCCCCTCGCTCTCGAACACGCGCGCGAGATGAACACCGGCCGAACCGCCCACTGCCGGATCGCTGACGGCGATCGTTCCGGCGGCCTCGAGCATCCGCCGGAACGCTTCCGGGGTCGAAAAGTCGGGCTTCGCCGCGCCCTCGCGCAGGCAGACCGCGATGAAGGTGCGCGCCACCACCACGCCCGAGCGCGGCAGGAGCGAGCCTGCCTGCTCCTGCTTGCCGATGGCGGCCTTCGACAGGATCAGCACGTCGGCGGTCTCGCCGGCCGCGAGCTTCTGCTCCAGCGCGCCGACGGTGTTGAAGTCGAAATCGACCTCATGCGACCCCGCCCTGGCGAAGGCGCGGCCCAGCGCTCCCACCGCCACATGCATCGAGCGCGCGCACATCACCTTGAGCTTGGCCACGTTCGCCCCCCATTACGCGGTCATCGCCGGGCATAGCACGTCGAAGACGGGCGTGAACGCCCTGTTGCCCCAGCGATCCCTATCAGGCAGGCACTATGCTCACCTCATCGAGATCGCCGGGACAAGCCCTGCGATGACATCAGAGTGCAGGGAGGACTCCGTGGACAAGCTCAGCCAGCTCATCAAAGGCCCTGACCTCACGGTCGCCCCGTGCGCCCTCAACCCGATCATGGCGCGGATGGCGGCCGAGGCCGGGTTCAAGGCGGTCTATCTCTCCGGCGGCTCGCTCGGCTGGTACAAGGGCGTCACCGAGGCCGGCCTGTCGCTGACCGAGATGGTCCAGGTCGCACTCGACATGCGCGCGGTGTGCCCGCTGCCGGTCGTGCTGGACGCCGGCGGCGGCTTCGGCGACCCGATCCACGTCCACCGCACCGTCCAGCTTTCGGAGGCCGCCGGCATCCAGTGCATCGAGATCGAGGACCAGCTCCTGCCGCGGCGGTTCTCCCACCACGTCGGCGAGGATTACCTCGTGCCGCTGGAGTTCGCCGCCGACCGCATCCGGGAGGCGGTCGCCGCCCGCACCGACCCCGACACGGTGATCGTCGGCCGCACCAACGCCATCCGGGTCGGAGGCATGGACGACGCCTTGCGGCGCGCCGAGGCGATGAAGAAGGCCGGCGCCGACATGCTGTTCGTCTGGGGGCGCAAGCCCGAGGAGGTGCGGTTCATCGCCGAGCGCCTGCCCGCGCCGCTGATGACCTTCGCGCCGCCCGATGGATTCTCGACCTACCCGATATCCAAGGCGGAGCTGGCGGCCATGGGCTACCGGTTGATGGCCTCCTCAGGCACCGCCTTCGCCGCCATGGTGAAGGCGGTCCGGCAGTCCTACGAGTGCCTGGCGCAAGACCGGATGGACCCGTTCCTCGGCCCGGGCGGCGCGGAGAAGGAGAAGAAGGCCGCGCACCGCACCACCGGCCTCGACCGGATGCTGGAGGTCGAGCGGCGCACGATGAAGGGGGCGTGAGGCGTAGCGCGCCTGCGGCGCGCGGCCGTCCGCAGCCTTGATCCGGCCACGCAGATCGCCCACATTGCCGCCGCAAGCCGAGCCCGCTCAAGGATCGACCATGGACGCCTCCGCCTCGAAGCCGCGCGAAAGCCGTATCGTCTGGGAGAACGTGCTGACGGTCGTCTGCGCCGCGATCCTGATCGCCGCCGAGGTGTTCGGCGCCGCGTTCGCCGCCGGCTGGGCCTTCGCGACACTGCTCAATCTCGGTGAATACGGCGTCCTGGGCCTGCAGGGCGGCTTCTTCCTGCTTGGCATCTACGCGATGTTTCGCTTCATCCAAAACGCGCGGCGAATCGAACCGTTCACGCGCTGAAGCCGCGCCGACAAATTCCAAACACATTGTTAACGCGGCGGCGCTCGGCATGATTTTGTGCGCCGAGAGGACTCCGCGCGCGCAAAACAGTTGACTCTCGTTCAAAATATATTATTTCGGTCTTTGCCCAATTTCGCACGTGCCTGTGGCCGTGTGTCGGTCGGTAGGTAGCCGGACAAGAGGCCGGCCAGCCGCCTGGAGAGATCGGAAGAGCTCTCCAAGAAATCTGACCGGCAGCTGGAGGCGAAACCAGCACACCCCGTGCTCGACGGGGGACGCGGCTTAAAGCAACGACGGAGCGGGCTTCTCTGGTCTCTGCCGGTCTCCACCACCGGCTCGTGCAACCGAAGAGGCTTGTCCATCCTTGCCGGCCGTGCGGTGCGGGGTCTCCCCAAACCAAACCAAGGCAGACTGAGCGGGTCGAGTGTGTTCGCTGGCTGGCGCGTATCCATCGCGCGCCGCGGCGGCCCCGAAAACCCGCATCACCGGGGCGGTCCATCCGCCCGAGCCATTGGGGAGAGCGAAGCGATGACCGCTCGCATCCGCGAATTCCTGAAGAAGCGCCGCGAAAGCGGCGTGGACGAAGGCCCGGTGCTCGTCGTCGACCTCGACGTCGTGCGCACCAACTACCAGACCTTTGCCAAGGCCCTGCCGGACACAAGGGTGTTCTACGCCGTCAAGGCGAACCCGGCGCCGGAGGTGCTGGCGTTGCTCGCCTCCATGGGCTCCTGCTTCGACACCGCCTCGGTCCCTGAGATCGAGATGGCGCTCGCGGCGGGCGCATCGCCGGACCGCATCAGCTACGGCAACACCATTAAGAAGGAGCGCGACATCGCGCGAGCCTACGGGCTCGGCGTGCGCCTCTTCGCCGTGGACTGCAAGGCCGAGGTCGAAAAAATCGCCCGCGTGGCGCCCAAGTCCCGCGTGTTCTGCCGCATCCTGTCGGACTGCGTCGGCGCCGAGTGGCCGCTGTCGCGCAAGTTCGGCTGCGAGCCCGGGATGGCCACGGACGTGCTGGAGCACGCCTACAAGCTGGGCCTGGAACCCTACGGGATCTCGTTCCACGTCGGCTCCCAGCAGACCAACCAGCACGCCTGGGACCGGGCGCTGGCGTCCGCCGCAGCGGTCTTCAAGGAGTGCGGCGAGCGCGGCATCAACCTCAGCATGGTCAACCTGGGCGGCGGCTTCCCGACCAAGTACCTGAAGAACGTGCCGACGGTGAAAGCCTACGGCTCGGCCATCTTCAAGGCGCTGCGCAAGCACTTCGGCAACCGCATCCCGGAGACGATCATCGAACCGGGCCGCGGCATGGTCGGCGGCGCCGGCGTGATCGAGGCTGAGGTGGTCCTGGTGTCCAAGAAGAGCGAGGAGGACGACGTGCGCTGGGTCTATCTCGACCTGGGCAAGTTCGGCGGCCTCGCCGAGACCATGGACGAGTCGATCCGCTACCCGATCCGCACCCCGCGGGACGGCGACGCCATGGGCCCCTGTGTCCTGGCCGGTCCGACCTGCGATTCGGCCGACGTGCTCTACGAGAAGCAGCCCTATGAGCTGCCGGTGAGCCTGGAAATCGGCGACAAGGTGCTCATCGAGGGGACCGGCGCCTATACGGCGACCTACGCCTCCGTCGCCTTCAACGGCTTCGCGCCGCTGAAGACCTATCACATCTGAAAACTGCGCAAGCAGGCTCTGCCTCCCCCGTTCGCGGGGGAGGCGCTTGAGCGCACGCGAGCGCGCGCGTCATCCCCAACCCTGCCGGCTCCAGGAACGCCGGAGGGACAAGGAAAACTGGGAGAGTGCCATGACCCGAATTCACGAGACCCAGGTTCGCGAAACCCAGGTTCGCGAGACCCAAGTTCGCGGGACCCGGATCCGGCTGGAGCGGCCGTCCGACGCCGCAGCCCGCGAGGCGCTGCTCGACGCCGCATACGGCCCTGCGCGGTTCGAGAAGCCGTCGCAGCGGCTGCGCGCGGGCCGCGCGCCGGCGCGCGGCCTGTCGTTGGTCGCAACCGCGGGCGGCGCCATCGTCGGCACCGTGCGATTGTGGGAAGCCTCGGCGGGCGCCGACCGCCCGGCGCTGCTGCTCGGGCCGCTGGCGGTGCACCCGGAGCATCGCGGCATTGGCATCGGCGCGGCGCTGATGCGGCACGCGCTGGATTACGCCGCCCGCCGCGGTCACCGCACTGTGCTGCTGGTGGGCGACGCCGCGTATTACGGCCGCTTCGGCTTCACGGCGGAGCACACCGGCGCGCTTTGGCTGCCCGGCCTCGACGACCGCAGCCGCCTGCTCGGCTGCGAACTCGTGCCGGACGCCCTCGACGGCGCACGCGGCACGATTCGCGCACCGAGAAAGCCGCAGCGGACGCGGCTGCTTGACGCAGTCGCGGCGCTCGCCGCTCCGGCTTCGCCCAAGGCGGCGTAACGCCACCCTTGAATCCCGTGGACGCCGCGCGGAGGTCCGTGCGGCGCTATTCCGTCCGTCAAACCGGGCGGATATGACGAGCCTGCATTCTGGAGTTGCGAGACATGGCGAACCACCCCATCCACGGCCGCATCGACGGACCCATCGTAATGATCGGCTTCGGCTCGATCGGCAAAGGCACGCTGCCTTTGATCGAGCGGCATTTCCATTACGACAAGTCCCGGATGGTGGCGATCGACCCCGAGGACAAGGACCGCAAGCTTCTGGACGAGCGCGGCATCCGCTTCATCCATGAGGCGGTGACGCGCGACAACTACCGCCACCTCCTGACCCCGCTGCTGACTGCGGGCGGCGGCCAGGGCTTCTGCGTCAACCTGTCGGTCGACACGTCTTCGGTCGACATCATGGAGCTGTGCAACGAGGTCGGCGCGCTCTACATCGACACCGTCAACGAGCCCTGGGCCGGCTTCTACTTCAACACCAAGCTCGGCCCCGAAGCGCGCTCGAACTACGCCCTGCGCGAGATCACGCTCGCCGCCAAGCGCAAGCGCAAGCCCGGCTCGGCCACCGCCGTGTCCTGCTGCGGCGCCAATCCCGGCATGGTGTCCTGGTTCGTCAAGCAGGCGCTGCTGAACATCGCCGCCGACACGAAGGTAAAGGTCAAGGAGCCCACGACGCGCGAGGAATGGGCCAGGCTTTCCAAGAAGATCGGCATCAAGGGCGTCCATATCGCCGAACGCGACACCCAGCGCGCCAAGCAGCCCAAGCCGCAGAACGTGTTCGTGAACACCTGGTCGGTGGAAGGCTTCGTGTCGGAGGGCATGCAGCCGGCCGAACTCGGCTGGGGCACGCACGAGAAGTGGATTCCGGCCAACGGCCGCAAGCACAAGACCGGCTGCCAGGCGGCGGTCTACCTGCTGCAGCCGGGCGCCAACACGCGGGTGCGCTCATGGACGCCGACCGCCAAAGGCCAGTACGGCTTCCTGGTGACGCACAACGAGTCGATCTCGATCGCCGACTATTTCACGGTGAAAACCGGCCGCAGGACGGCCTATCGGCCGACCTGCCATTACGCCTATCACCCGGCGAACGATGCGGTGCTGTCGCTGCACGAAATGTTCGGCGCCGCCGGCCTGCGGCAGGAGCGGGTCCACATTCTCGACGAGAATGAGATCGTCGACGGCATCGACGAACTGGGCGTGCTGCTCTACGGCCACAAGAAGAACGCCTACTGGTACGGTTCGCAGCTTTCGATCGACGAGACGCGCGACCTTGCGCCCTACCAGAACGCCACCGGCCTGCAGGTGACCTCGGCGGTGCTCGCCGGCATGGTCTGGGCGCTGGAACACCCGAGGGCCGGCATCGTCGAGGCCGACGAGATGGACTTCCGCCGCTGCCTCGAAGTGCAGATTCCGTATCTTGGGCCGGTCATTGGCACCTACACCGACTGGACGCCGCTGACCGACCGGCCGGGCCTCTTCCCGGAGGACATCGACAAGCGCGATCCCTGGCAGTTCCGGAACGTGCTGGTGCGGTAAAGGAACACGGTGCCGCAACGCCGGACGAACGCACGGTGACAACCAAGCCCCGGCTTCGGCCGGGGCTTTTTCCTTGCGGCTACCCCAGATCGATCACGCCCGCCTCGCCGCTCTCAGTGCCCCAGGCGAGCAGCGTGCCGCCCCCGTCCCAGCCGAGCGCGCTGACAGGCGCGTCGCCCGGCTTCTTGCCGAGCACCTCGGCGCCGTCGTCGATCCGCACCAGCAGCACCGTGCCGTCGGCGAAGCCGACCGCGACCACCTCCTGCTTCGGGTGGCACGCGACGACGGTCGCGCGCACCGCGAACGCCGCGTACATGCGCGGCTGCTTGCCCATCGGACCGTCCTTGCCCTGGAACGGCCACAGCACGAGTTGCTCGGAGCCGGAGGTCGCGAGCCATTTGCCGCCCGCGGTCCAGCCGAACGAGCGCACCCGCGCCGAATAACCCGACATCCGCATGTGCTTGGCGTCGACGACCCGCCAGCCATGCAACGCAGGCTCCTGCATCGACGTGACCAGGAACTTGCCGTCAGGGCTGAAGGCGACGTGGTGGTGCGAACCCTTCCACTCCAGAAATTCCGGCGCGGCCTGCGCATTCGGAAACCAGAGCGAGACGCCGTTGTAGTGCGCGATCGCGAGCCGCAGGCCCTTGGGCGCGAAGGCGAGCCCGCCGACGGTCGAAGGCACTTCGACGGTTTTCGGATCGCCCTTGCCCGGCATGACATAGGCAGACTTGCCCGCCGACCAGGCGACGGCGCCGTCCGGCCCCGCGGCGACATGGTCGATCCAGCGGCGCTTGGCGTCGGTGGCGACCGGCCTGGTCTCGCCGCTTTCGCCGGTGACGAACACCTTGCCGTCGTCGCCGCCGCTGACAACCCAGGTGCCGTCGCAGGCGGAGGACAGTATCCCGCCCTCATGGACCGCGACGCGGCGCGGCTCGGACTTGCCTTCGACCAGCAGCAAAGCCTCCTCGCCGAGCACGAAGGCCGCCGTGCTGCCGATGAAATGCACACCGACCACCGGCGCGCCGGCGGGGACGGCGCGCGTGCGCTCGACGACGGAGGGGGTGTTGGGAGCGGTATTTAGGCTATCCGACAACCTTGACCTCCCGTCATTCCGGGGCGAGCCGAAGGCTCGAACCCGGAATCCAGAAGCGGACTCCGAGCATGCATCTGGATTCCGGGTTCGCCGCTTCGCGGCGTCCCGGAGTGACGCGCGGCAACGTCACGCAATGGTGCTCTCGAAGCCCTTGCGGATTTTCTCTTCCGGCAGGTCGCGGCCGATGAACACCAGCCGGCTGTCGCGCTTCTCGCCGTCCTTCCAGGGCCGCTGGTGGTCTCCGTCAAGGATCATGTGCACGCCCTGGAACACGAAGCGGTCCGGATCGTCTTTGAAGTTCAGGATGCCCTTGCAGCGCAGAATCTTTGGACCGTCCTCGGCGACCAGGCCTTGAATCCAGGGGAAGAACTTCTCGTGGTTGAGCGGCTTGTCGGTGTTGATCGACAGCGACTGCATGTCCTCGTCGTGATAGTGCTTCAGCCCGCCGTGATGATGGTGGTGATCGTGACCGTGGCCGTGGCCGTGGCCGTGGTCATGATCGTGATGATGGTCGTGATCGTCCGCGTGCAGGAACTCGGGCTCGATGTCGAGAATGCGGTCGAGATCGAAGGCATTGCGGCCGAGGATTTCGTCGAGCGCGATCTGCGAACGCTGGGTGCGGTGCAGCCTGGCGTAGGGGTTGATGCCGCGGATGCGGGCTTCGACCTCGCGCAGTTCGGCGTCGGAGACGAGATCGGTCTTGTTGACCAGGATCACGTCCGCGAATGCAATCTGGTTCTTGGCCTCGGGGGCGTCCTTGAGGCGGTCCTTCAGCCATTTGGCGTCGGCGACCGTCACCACCGCGTCGAGCTTGGTCCGCTTGCCGACATTCTCGTCGACGAAGAAGGTCTGCGCCACCGGCGCGGGGTCGGCGAGGCCCGTGGTCTCGACGATGATGGCGTCGAACTTGCCCTTGCGCCGCATCAGGCCCTCGATGATGCGGATCAGGTCGCCGCGCACGGTGCAGCAGATGCAGCCGTTGTTCATCTCGAACACTTCCTCGTCGGCCCCCACCACGAGGTCGTTGTCGATGCCGATCTCGCCGAATTCGTTGACGATCACGGCGTATTTCTTGCCGTGCGGCTCCGAAAGGATGCGATTGAGCAACGTGGTCTTGCCGGCACCGAGATAGCCGGTCAGCACGGTGACGGGGAGCTTTTCGGGCTGCACTTGGTCGGACATGCGGGGAACCTCCACTCAGGGTGGGTATATAGGCGATCCAGCCGCCGTCATACACCCTCCCCACCTACCCTGCGGCGTCTGTTGGGCTTGTTTGCGCGAGCCTGCCGGTTATCGTTTCCCACCGCCCCGCGACAGTGGGCGGCGAAAGCATGTGGGAGGACGCCATGACACCACGCCTCGGGTATTTGCCAGCCATCGCCGCCGCAGCCCTTTTCGGCACCGCCGGCACCGCCCACGCCCAATCCTACCCCGACCGCGTCATCGAGCTGATCGTGCCGGCCACGCCCGGCTCATCGGCCGATATCCTCGGCCGCGTGATTGCGGACGGCATCGGCGCGGCACTTGGCCAGCGCATCGTGGTGCTGAACAAGCCCGGCGCCGGCGGCAAGCTCGGCACCGCGGAGGCGTCGCGCGCCAAGCCCGACGGCTACACGCTGCTGCACACCGCGGTCTACGCCTTGACCGTGCAGCCGATGACCGATGCGCAGCTGAACTACACCCACAAGTCGTTCGAGCCGCTCTGTCAGACGTTCAAGAACGACATGGTGGTGGTGGCGCGGCCCGACACCTACAAGGCGGTCAAGGACGTTCTTGCCGCCAGCAAGGCCAAGCCGGGCGGACTGAACTACGGCACGCCCGGCGTCGGCACGATCCCCTATCTCGCGGTCGCAGAATTGACCCAGCTCACCAAGGTCGAATTCAACCACGTGCCGTTTCGCGGCCCGCCGGAGACGATCCAGATGACCGCGGCCGGCCAGATCGACTTCGCGGTATCGCCGCTGACCGCGGCAGCGGGGAGCCAGCTGTTCATGCCGGCGATTTTCTCGCAGGTTCGAAACCCGTCGATTCCGGATGTGCCGACCGCGATCGAACAGGGCTTCAACGTCGCGCCGCTCTCTATCGGCGGATTGTTCGCGCCGGCCGGGATTCCGGCCGACGTGCGCGACAAGCTCGACAAGGCCTGCGCCGCAACGTTGAAGGGCGAAGCGTTCCAGCGCATCGCCAAGCGCACCCTGCAGCCGCCCGACTTCATGGCCGACGCCAAGGGCTTCAAGGCCAACATCGAGAAGGACGTCGCGGAGAAGCAGAGGCTCCTGACCGCACTTGGCATGACGAAGAAGTAGCGCGCGGGCCTGCGGCGGCCCGCGCGATCAGCGGTAGCGTTTGATCAGCGCGTTGAGGATGTTGGAATAGTCGTCGGTCCACACGCGCTCGCCCGGCGCGGGCTCGGTCGCAACCCACGCCTTGCTGCCGGCAAGTTCGCCGATCGCCTCCGGCGCGGCCGCGATCGCGGCGACTTCCGACGAGTACTTGTATTCGTGATCCTCGTCTTCCTCTTCGCTGCCGTCGTTGATCCAGGTCTTGAGCCCGTTGGCCGCGGCAATGCCCGCAACGACGCTTGCCAGCGCCAGATGCCTGTTTGAAATGTGAAGCAGAATTGCGCCGTCCGGCGCAGTTTTGGACTTGTAGAGCGCCATCGCCTCGCGGGTCGCCAGATGCACCGGAATGGCGTCGGACGAATAGGCGTCGACGATCAGCAGGTCGAAGGCGCCGTCCGGCTCCTTCGTCAGCGTCAGCCGGCCGTCGCCGATCACCATCTTCACGTCCGGCGCGCAGCCTTGCACGAACGAGAACCGCTGCCGCGCGATCTCGGCCACTGCCGGGTCGATTTCGAAGAACGTCCAGTTGTCCTTCGGCTCGACGTAACAGGCCAGCGATCCCGAGCCGAGACCGACCACGCCAACGCGCAGCGGGCCGCTCTTGCGCTTGCGCACGGCATTGATGACCTGCGCCATGGCCGACTTGGAGTGATAGTAGGCCAGCGGCTCGGGGCGACCCTTGGGCAGTTCACCCTCGTCGTCGAGCTTCTGCGCCCCGTGCACGGTCGTGCCGTGCATCAGTATCCGGTATTCGTAGTCCGACGTGTCGTAGATCTTGTGGACGCCGAAGAAGCTGCGCACCGTCTCGGGGCTCTCCTCGTTGACCGGATAGAGCCGCACGATGGCCAGCGCCAGAGCGATCGCGAGCGCGAACGCCAGAGGATGCGTCTCCAGCAGCATCGATGCGACCGCGATCCCGAGCACCACATAGGGCACGGCCGCGATCGTTTCCTCGCCCGGCGTCCATTCGAACGCCAGCGCGGGCAGCAGAACGGCTGCGGCGGCCACAAGACCCGCGGCGAGCCACAACGGGCGCTTCCAGACCGCGAGCGCGCCCTCCGGCACCGGCCGGCACAGGCAGGCAAGCGCGATCAGGATCGGGTACTCGGCCACCCAGGAGAACATCTGCGGGGCGATCAGCCCGGCGAACAGTCCGCCGATCATCCCGCCCGCCGAAAGGGAGAGATAGAAACCGGTCAGCCGGTCGGCCGGCGGCCGCAGCCGCGCCAGCTCGCCGTGCGCCGCCATCGCGATGACGAAGAACGCGATCAGGTGGCCGGACAGCGTCAGCCACAATGCCTGCGACAGTTCGAGCGCCAGCAGCCCGACCAACCCTGCGATGGCGAACGGCTGCGCCGCCATCATCCAGCGGTGCGGCAGCAGAGGCTTGGACTGGAACACCAGAACCCAGGTCAGAAGATAAAGCGACAGCGGCACCACCCACAGCAGCGGCGCAGCCGCCACGTCGGTCGATATGTGCGCCGTGACCGCGACCAGCAGGCCGGAGGGCACGGCGGCCAGGAACATCCAGCGGCCGATGACACGCCAGTTCGGCGCCGGCGTCTGCGCCGCCTCGCCGCCGAACGCGGCCCAGCCCGCGCGTGCGCGCAGCGCAAGCACGCCGCACCACGCGATCGCGGCGAACAGCAGCCAATAGCCGCCGCTCCACCACAGGCCCTGCTCGCGCAGCGTGAGCAGCGGCTCCATCAGGACCGGGTAGGACAGGAGCGCGAGGAAGCTGCCGATGTTCGACGCGGCGTAGAGGAAATACGGGTCCTTCGAGTCGCGATGCCCGGCGCGTGCGAACCACGCCTGCAGCAGCGGATTGTTTGCGGACAAAGCAAAGAACGGCAGACCGATCGATACCGCAAACAAGCCGAGCAGCCAGAATTCGGTGCGCACGCCCTGCGGATCCGACCAGCCCTCGGCGAGAGACAGCGGCAGCGTCAGGCCTGCCACCGCCATCAGCGCAAGGTGAATGCCGATCACCGCGACCGGCAACCGGACCCGCATCAGGTAATGGGCGTAGGCATAGCCCGCGAGCAGCATGGACTGGAAGAACACCATGGCCACCGACCACACGGCCGGCGAGCCGCCGAAGCGCGGCAGCACCATGCGTGCGAACATCGGCTGCACTGCGAACAGCAGCAGTGCGCTCAGGAACACCGCGGCGACGAACGACGCCAACAGCGGAAGCGAAGCCGGCAGGGGCGCATTCGACGGCCGTCCGGACACGTCGTCCATACTCATTTCACGCTACGCCAATTGGAGGTTGGGGAGAAAAGCACAGGTCGGTCGGGGCTTTCGCAATGCCGGCCCGTCGTTTGCCTGGGCCGCGGCGGAGATTATCCGCGGAATGGCGGCACCACAATCGCACGAGCCCATGGCTTCGAAACGCCCGAAATCGAGCCTATTCCGCCGCGCGGGGCGCGGCCGGTACGCCGGATGCCGCTTGGCTTCGCGCTTGGGCGCGGGCGCGGCGAGCCAGCATGTAGTCGCGGCCGAGCAGCGCCACGGCGAAAGCAATGCCCATATAGGTCGTGGTCTTGTCGCCGGGCAGCAGACTCGCCGGAATCAGCAATAGGAAACCCGTAACGACGTAGCCCGCGCGCTCAACCCAGCCGATGCGCCGCACGGAATAGCCGGCAAATCCCATCGAGCCGATCCAGACACCCGCAATCGCCGTGCCGACGTCGTGGACAAGTTCCATCGCCGTGCCCTGCAGCAGCAGGCTCGGTTCGAACACGAACAGGAACGGCACGACGAAGGCCGCCCAGCCGAATCGCGTGGCGGCAAATCCGGTCCGCATCGGGTCGGCGCGCGCGAGGTTGGCGGCCGCGAACGCGGCAATGCAGACCGGCGGCGTGATAAACGACAGCATGCCGAGGTAGAGCACGAACATGTGCGCGGCCATCGGATTGATGCCGGTCTCGATCATCGCCGGCGCGATCAGCGTGGCAACCAGGATGTAGACTGCGAGCGTGGGCAGGCCCATGCCGAGCACGAAGCAGACCAGGCCTGCGAGCAGCAGAAGCAGCATCAGGTTGCCGCTACCCATGTTCACCAGCATCAGCGTCAGGGCGAAGCCGAGCCCCGACTGGTTGAGGATGCCGATGATCAGGCCGACGGCGGCGCCGATCATCACCAGGTCGAGTACCAGCACGCCGGTGCGCGCGATCGAATCGAACACGTCGCGCCAGCCCATCCGCTTGCCGCGGTAGCCCAGTGCAAGGCCGACCAGCAACAGCAATCCGGACGAATAAAGCGCGGCCTCCTCCGGAAGCTGGTTGAGCCAGAACATGCCGTAGATCAGCAGGGCGAACGGCACGACGAACACCCAGCCGCTCTTAATCACCGGGCCGACGGGCGGGATCATTTCCTTCGGCACCGGCGCGATGTTCTCGCGCGCGGCTTCGAGGTCGGCCTGGATGAACAGCGCCACGTAGTACAGCAGCGACGGCACGATCGCGGCGATCACGACCTGCGTGTAGGGCACGTTGAGATATTCGGCCATGATGAACGCGACCGCGCCCATTACCGGCGGCATCAACTGCCCGCCGGTCGAGGCCACCGCCTCGATCGCCGCCGCCGAATGCGGCCGATAGCCCGCACGCCGCATCAGCGGAATGGTGATAACGCCGGTCGAGAGCACGTTCGACACGGCGCTGCCGGAAATGGTGCCGAACAGGCTCGACGCCACCACGGCGATCTTGGCAGCGCCGCCGCGCGTGCGCCCCATCAGTGCGGTCGCAAACTCGGTGAAGAAGGCGGAGCCTCCGGAGCGGAACAGCAGCGCGCCGAACAGCAGGAACGCAACCACCACCGTGGTTACGATTTTCATCGGCGCGCCGACCAGCGAGTTGGTGTCGAACGTGAGGTAGGTGACGAGCTGGCCCGGCGCGATCGGCCGGCCCTGGAGCTGGCCGGGGACGAACTGACCCGCGACTCCGAAGGCGACGAAGAACAGGAGCACGCCGAGCAGGATCGGGCCGGCGGTGCGCCGCAGGCCCTCCGCGGTCAGGAACAGGATGATCGTTCCGGCAATCAGCGCCTCGATCGGCTCGTCTGACACGATGTCTGCGAGCTTCGGATAGCGTACCGCGAGCCAGAAGCACGCGCCCGCCCCTGCAATAGCGCACAGCCAGTCATACCAGGGCACCGGCCCGTTGCGCGGCTTGCGGTCGATGCCGAGATGCAGGAACGCCACGAAGAACGCGATGCCGAGCATGCCGAACAGATACTGCTCGGTGTACAGCACCAGTCCCAGCTTGCGGTCGAGATCGAGCGACCGAGCGACCGCGACCGCGGTCAGCACGAACGCCCCGACGACAATCGCTATTCCGACCGCACCGGGTGCGCTGGAGATCGGGCCTTCGCCAATCTCCAGCGGCTGCTTGTCCTGCTTCTCGGCCATGCGGCCACCCGAACGCCGCGCGTTTCGCGCGGCGCACCCCCAGCCCGCGAGATCAGTTGGTCAGCGCGACTCCGGCTTCCTTGTAGTACTTGAGTGCACCGGGGTGATACGGCAGGCCCTTGTAGTCCGTGTGCATCCGCGCCGGGTCGAAGTCGCGCAGCACCGGCGTCACCGCGACAAGCTTGTCCTTGCCCCGATGCATCGCCTTCGCGGTCTGGTACACCACGTCGTCTTTGGTCTGCGCCGACGTGACCAGAAGAATGTCGTAGGACAGGATCGGCGTCGCAACGTCAGCGCCCGGCAGCGAGCCGGCCTTGAGCTGATAGACGGTGCCGTAGGGGACGTACTTCCTGATCCGCGCCATACCCTCCGCCGAAGCGTCGATCGGCAGGATGCGCACGCCGCCAACCTGGGCGTCGGTCTGCTTCAGGCGCGCGGCGCCGAGCGCCATCATCGCGCTGTCGCACTTGCCCTGGACGAAGTCCTCCGCGCCGCGGCTGGTGTTGGGCACCGGCGATGCCTTGACGTCCTTGAGCGTCAGGCCGACGTTGGCCAGCAGCGCCGTCGACACCTTAATCTGGCCCTTCTGCGCGGTGTATTCGGCCGGATAGCACTTGCCCTTGAGGTCGGCCGCGGTCTTGATGTCCGAGCTCTTGCGGACGATGACGCCAAGATTAAGCGGGAACAGCCGCGTGACGATGCGGATGTTCTCCAGCTTGCGGCCGTCGAACACGTCGATGCCTTTGAGCGCCGAGTCCGCGATGTCGACGTTGGCGATCGCGAAGTCGACTTGGCCGCGGTTCAGCGGACCCATCGACAGTTCGTTGGACGTATGCGGCACGGCCCTGGTCTGCAGGCCGGACACCTCGTTGACCACCTTGGCGACCGCAGAGCCTGCGGCATTGGTCGGCGTGGCCTGCGGACCGGTGGCGAAGCCGACGGTCTGCGCCGCAGCGGCGCCGCTCAGCAACGCAAGCGCCGCCGATACGGCGGAAATCCGAAGCATCTGCATGGTGTCGTCCCTCCGTTCGCGCGCGAGCGGATGCCCGCTGCGCCAGCCGTTTCCTGCCTGGCGTGTTCTTGTTTGGGCCGACTATAGGGGACGGCGGAACCGGGTGACAAGGAATGCAGGCGCGGCGCCGTAACCCGCGCCGCTGCGGCCAGAAGCCGCGTCCTGGAGCCCGGCTTCGATGCGATTAAAGCCGAGCTCCAGCTTTCTTGTTTGACGCTTTTTCTTTGCGCGAACCGGTAGCCACTTCGCTCGAAGACGCTTTAGCTCGTCAGCGCCAAGCTCAGTTCGCGGATGTTGCTTCGCATCATGTCGATGTAGGTGCCGGCAGATCCGGTGGGTTCCGACAAAGCGTCGGAATAAAGCGAACCGCCGATCCTGGCCCCCGTTTCCTTGGCAATCTGCTGCATCAGGCGCGGATCGGTGATGTTTTCCAGGAACACGGCGGGGATTTTCTGCTTCTTGATACGGGCAATCAGGCCCGCGATCTCCTTTGCCGACGGCGCAGACTCGGTGGAGATGCCGGGCGACACAAACTCGATCCCGTAGGCGTCGCCGAAATAGCCGAAGGAGTCGTGGGTGGTGACGATCCGGCGGCGGTCGGCCGGAATCTTGGCCACTGCCTCGCGCACTTCGCGCTCCAGCGCGTCGAGCCTGGCGATGTAGGCCGAAGCGTTCGAGGCGTAAACTTCCTTGCCGGCCGGATCGGCCTTGCTCAAACCGTCGCGAATGTTGGTTACATAGATTTTGGCGTTGGCGATCGACTGCCAGGCGTGGGGATCGGTCGCGCCGTGGCTATGGCCATGGCTATGGCCGGCCTGCTTGCCATCCATCTTGCGCGTCTTGACGCCCTTGGTCACGACGACCGTCGGGGCCTTGGTGCCCGACGCGCGCACCAGCCGCGTCATCCACCCTTCGAAACCAAGCCCGTTGACGAACACCACCTTGGCGGCGCCGACCGTCCTTGCGTCGGCGGGCGTCGGCGAGAACACATGCGCGTCGCCGTCCGGTCCGACCAGACTCGAAACCTCGACCCGGTCGCCGCCGACGTTGCGAACGAAGTCGGCCAGGATCGAGAACGTGGCGACGACCTTGACCTTTTCCGGCGCCTTATCCTGCGCAACCGCCGGCCCGGCAGCGGCGATGCTCAGTCCGGCGAGAAGGAGGACGTTACGTCGGCTGAACATGGCTCCACTCCAACGGTTCATGGCGTCATTCATGCTTCGAGATGGCGGCGCGGCATCGCCTGCCACAGCAGCCCGCCGGCCCGGCCGAACACCACCGAAAAGGCGTAGAGGCCGCCGGCCACCAGGATGATGGCGGGCCCGGACGGCAGGCTCGCGTGGTACGAAATCAGCAATCCCGTGAAGCCGGAAAACGCCGCGATGCCGACCGCGACCGCGACCATGCCGGTGATGTCGCGCGCCCAGAACCGCGACGCAACCGCCGGCAGCATCATGATGCCGACAGCGAGCAGCGTGCCGAGCGCCTGAAATCCGCCGACCAGATTCATCACGACCAGCGCCAGGAAGGCGAGATGCACCGGGCCGCCCGCGCCGCTGACCGAGCGCAGGAATCCGGGGTCGACGCACTCCAGGACCAGTGGGCGCCAGATCAGAGCGAGGATCACGAGCGAAACCGACGTCAGGCCCACGATCAGGAACAGTGCCGCATCGTCCACCGCCAGCACGGAGCCGAACAGGAAATGCAGCAGGTCGACGTTGGAGCCCTTCATCGAGACGATGGTGACGCCGAGCGCAAGCGAGATCAGGAAGAAGGCCGCGAGCGAGGCGTCCTCCTTCAACTCGGTCGCGCGCGCGATGAGTCCTGCGCCAACCGCGATCACGAAGCCCGCGATCAGGCCGCCGCCGGCGAGCGCGAACAGGCTCAGCCCGAACAGCAGGAAGCCGACCGCGGCGCCCGGCAGAATGGCGTGCGCCATGGCGTCGCCGATCAGGCTCATGCGCCGCAGCATCAGGAACACACCAATCGGCGCAGCGCCGAACGAAAGCGCAAAGCTGCCGACCAGCGCACGGCGCATGAACTCGAATTCGGCGAACGGGGCGATAAGCGCGTCGTATATCATCGCGCCGGCTCCGCCACGATGCAGGCCTCGGCCTGCTCGTCGAATGCCTCGCACATGCGCCGCGCACGCGTCCAGTTGTCGGCGGTGAGCACCTCGGCGGTCGCGCCCCAGGCCACCGGCTCGCGCGCCAGCAGCAGCGTCTGCGGGAAGTTCGCCTTCACCACGTCGAGGTCGTGCATGGCGGCGAGCACCGTGCGCTGCTCTTCGTGCCAGCGCCGCACCAGCGCCAAGAGATCGGCCGACGTTTTGGCGTCGATGGCGTTGAACGGTTCGTCGAGCACGATGACGCGCGCGTCCTGCAGCAGCAGGCGCGCAAACAGCATGCGCTGCATCTGGCCGCCGGACAGGGTGCCGATCTGGCGCGATTCGAAGCCCGTCAGGCCGACGGAAGCGATCGCAGCCTCGACCGTGTCCCGGTCCTTGCGGCCGATGCCGCCGAACAGACCCTTGCGATGCCACAGCCCCATCGCGACCATGTCATAGACGTCGATCGGGAAACTGCGATCGATCTCGGCGGCTTGCGGCAGGTAGGCGATCTCCTGCGGCGCGACGCCGCCACGCTCTATTCGTCCTGCGAGCGGCTTGAGCACGCCGACGACGCCCTTGAACAACGTCGACTTGCCGGCGCCGTTCGGGCCCACCACGGCCATCAGCGCGCCGTCCGCGACTTCCCCGTCGAGATGATGGACGGCGGGATGGCGGTCGTAGCCCAGCGTCAGATTGCGGAATCGCAGCTGCGCGCTCATCGCGGCCCCCTCACGCGCTGGCCCAGAACACCAACAGCCAAAGCAGCACGATCGCCGCGCCGGCGATGCCGAGCCGCTGCGCGGCCGACATCCGCAGGATCGACGGATGAATGGCGGCCGGTGGGTGGACGTGGCCGGGGTGGTGATGATGCTGGTGGTGGTGATCGTGGGCCTGCATGGGTGATGTTATAGTATAACATTTCACCTTCGGCCAGAGGCGTTAAACCATTCTAAATACGGGATAATTCTGCGCGAGTGGGACTCGACGCATTGCCAAGCCTTGGCCGCGCCGCCATTCTGCGCCTTCGGTCGGGGCGGCAGGACAACGATCGGAAAGACTGGGCATGAGCGACCAAAAGCCCCGCGTGGTGGCCATCGGCGAAGTCATGATCGAGATGGCCCGCGGCGGCGATGGGCGCTTCGCCATGGCCTGCGGCGGCGACACGTTCAACACGGCGGTCTATCTGGCGCGCGCCGGCATCGACGTGACCTACGCCACTGCGCTCGGCGACGACACTTATTCCGACGGCATCGTTGCCATGGCCGTGGCCGAAAGCCTGAAGACGGATCTGATCCTGCGCGTGCCCGGGCGCCAGTCCGGCCTCTACACCATCGAAACCGACGGCAAAGGCGAGCGCCGTTTCTTCTACTGGCGCAGCGAGGCGCCGGCGCGCGAGCTATTCGAGCTTGGCGACTGGAACCGGATCGCCGAGCGCATGCTCGGCGCCAAGCTGATCTATTTCTCGGGCATCACGCTGTCGCTCTATACCAACGTGGGCCTCGGCCGCATGCTCGCGATCATCGAGCTTGCGCGCCAGCACGGCGTGAAGGTGGCGTTCGACGGCAACTTCCGCCCCAAGGGCTGGAAGGGCGACCTGCCGCGCGCACGCACGGTCTATATGGAGGCGCTCAAGCGCGTCGACATTGCGCTGCCGACGTTCGACGACGAGGCGGTGCTTTGGGGCGACCCGAGCCCGGAGTCGACCGTCGAGCGGCTGCAAGCGTTCGGCATCGCCGAAATCGTCGTCAAGAACGGTCCGAACAGCGCGCTGGTCGCCTCCGGCGGCAAGCAGGAGCACGTGCCGGTGCCGGAGGTCGTGACGCCGGTCGACACGACCGCGGCGGGCGACAGCTTCAACGCCGGTTATCTCGCAGCAAGGCTTGCCGGCGAGAATCCGATTGCCGCAGCTACGGCGGGCCATAAGCTCGCATCGGAAAAGGTGCGGCACCGCGGCGCGATCATTCCGCGCACGCCCGCGGCGATGCATTGAGGCATGATCCCGGAAAGTGGCAACCGGTTTTCGGAAAAGATCATGCCCAGACAAAAAGACATTACGCGCCCCGCACCCGGTCGATGACGGCAAGAGCATCGGCAGGCTCGGCGTCCCCCCGCCAGGCGACGTGGCCATCGGGGCGCACCAGCACCAGCTTGCGTTCGTAGAGCGAGGCTGCTTCGGCCTCTTGTACCAGCTCAATCCGCAGCGGGACGCCGCGCGCCGCCGCCGCATCCGCCAGAGCCGATCCGTCAGGCGCGTCCTCGCCGAAGCGTACCAGGACGAATCCCCTTCCGAACAGATCCAGCGCCGACCGCCCGTCCTTCAACGGCACGTGCGGCGCGCGCGAGCCGGGACGCGCCGAGGTCACGAAATTTTCCGGATCGTCGGGCGGCCCTTGCGTGCCGTCGGGCACCACAATGGGCGAGCCTTCGTAGCGGTAGCCGAGCTGCAATCCGATGGTGCGGAACATGGCGCCCACGTCGCGGACAAGTTCTGTGCCGAGCCGGGCGCGAAGCGCACGGCCCTCCTCGCCATCGCTCTCGATAGCGGCAAAGCTCTCGCCGAACTTGCCATGCGCCAGATGAAACTCGGACGTCTTATCGATGGCGCGCCGTCCGACCGGCCGGCGCTCGGCGTCGTAGCTCGCAAGCAGATTGGGCCCGCCCCAGCCCTGCATCGCGGCGGCAAGCTTCCAGCCAAGGTCGACCACGTCGGCAATGCCGGTGTTCATGCCGAGCGCGCCGGTCGGCGAGAGCTGGTGCACGGCGTCGCCGGCGAGGAACACGCGGCCCTTGCCGTAGCGCTCGGCGACCAGGCTGCGGCGGCTCCAGATGCTGGTGCCCAGCCATTCGACGTCGTAAGGCCGGCCCACCGCGCGCCGGATCAGCGCCGCGCGGTCGATCGTTTCCGGCGTCTGCCTGCCGTCGGTGTCGAGCACCATTAGCCGCCACATGGCGTTGACGGGATCGATGATGCGGATGTTGGCCCACAGGCCGTCGCGGTCGATGGCGAGGAAGAACGCGCCGGTCTCCCGGCCGCATGCGTCCAGCAATCCTGGCGCGCGAAAGAACAGATGCACTGGATGGCCCAGCACGCCCTGCCCCTGCAGCCCGATGCCGAGCGCGGAGCGGATCGCGCCGGTCGCACCGTCGCAGCCGACGACGTAATCGGCCTCGACGCGTTCGCGCGCGCCGGTTTCGAGGTCGGTCAGTTCGCAAGTCACTCCCGCGCCGTTGTCCTCGAAGGACTCCAGCCTTGTGCAGTGGCGCAGGCGCACGGTGGGATGCGACTCGGCAAACCGGCGCAGGATCGGATCGAACCACATCTGCGAGCAGGCCTGCAGCCGCATCGGGCTGTAGCTCTCCGGCACCTGCCTGGCGCGCGCCGGACGCCGCATCCGGCCGATCTCATGGCCTGCAAGACTGGTGACGAAGACCACATCGAACGGATAATCGGCCGGGAACGGGCAGTTCAGCACCTCGCCGGCGATGCCCCAGCGCCGGCAGAACTCCATGGTGCGGACGTTGACCTCGTTCATTTTCGGCGTGGCGATGACGCCGTCGGTTTGCTCGACCAGTTCGCAGCCGACGCCGCGCCAGCCAAGCTCGGCGGCCAGCGCCAAGCCGACGGGGCCGCCGCCGACGATCAGAACGGGGATTTTGCGGGTCATCATTTCACAACAGGCCGCCGAACGCTTGCCGGTGAGAGAAGCGCAATGCGAGCCAAAGGCGCGATCACCCTCCCCTGGAGGGGGAGGGTGCCCGAGTGTGCCGCAATGTTCGAGCCAATCGCAGCCACAATGGCTCAATTCACCTTCACACCCGCGGCCTTGCCGACATCGACCCACTTCTTGTGCTGGGCGGCGATGAACGCCGCGAACTCGGCCGGCGAGTTGCGAACCGCCTGACTGCCGAGATTGGTGATGGTCTTCTGCATTTCCGGCGTCTGCAGGCCTTCGTTCAGCGCGGCGTTGAGCTTGGCGACAATCGCGGCCGGCGTGCCCTTGGGCGCAGCAACGCCGAAGAACGTGTTGGCCTCGGCATTCGGGTAACCGGCCTCGGCCATGGTCGGCACGTCCTTCATGATCGGCGTGCGGGTCGCATTCTGCACGCCGAGCGCGCGCAGCTTTCCTTCCGGCACCAGCGTGCGCAGGATGGCGATGTTCTCGAATGTCGCCTGCACCGCCTGGCTCAGCACCGCGGTGTTGGACTCGCCGCCGCTGCGGTAGGGAACGCCGGTCAGCTTGCTGCCGGAGCGCAGCATGAACAATTCGCCGGCGAGGTGCGGCAGCCCGCCGTTGCCGGTGTGCGCGTAGTTGATCTTGCCCGGATTGGCCTTGGCGTAATCCACGAACTCCTTGACCGTCTTCCATGGCGAGGACGGATGCACCACCAGAATCTGGAAGCCTTCCGTGATTTTGATGATCGGCACGAAGTCCTTCACCGGGTCGTAGCCCGCGCTCGACGACACCGCCGGGATCACCGCAAAGGTGCTGGTGTTGCCCATGAACAGCGTGTAGCCGTCCGGCGGCGCGGCTGCGCCCGCGCGCGCGCCGATGGCGCCGCCAGCGCCGGGACGGTTCTCGACCACCACGGCCTGACCGAGTTTATTCTTGAGGATTTCGGACGCCAGCCGCGCCGGCAGGTCGGTCGGCCCGCCGGGCGCCGACGCGACGATGATTTTGATCGTCTTGTTGGGATAGTCGTCCTGCGCGAAGGCAGAGACGGCCGGTACCAGCAGAACGGCGGCAGCGGCGACGAGGAACTGACGGCGTACGTTGCGCATGGTGCTTCCCTCCCGTTTATCTTTGGAAACATCCTAGCATCGGGCGGCGGAGCGCGGCCACGGTTCGAGGCCCGCGTGCGGCACCGTCAGGGCCGCCCCAAGAGCATAGCGAATCCGGCCGCAAGAAACGGCAGCGGCAGCGATGCAGCGATCCGCAGCACGACCAGCCGGCGCGGCATGACCGGGATTTCCCACAGGAACAGCCGCTGAAAGGCGAACAGCGCCCAGGCGGTGGTGTAGGCGATGACCTGCGGCGCGCCCGCCCCGCCCTTGAGCGCGGCGACCCCGATGGAAAAGCCGATCACCGGGCCGCCGGGCGTCAGCGCGCCGCCGAGCGCAGCGATGGCAAGGCCGAGAATGCCGGAGTCGGCGCCGAGCCAGCGGCCAACCGTCTCCTGCGGCAGCAGCGCCGCAATATAACCCGCGCCGATGACGCCCAGCATGATGCGCGGCAGGAGGCGCACGCAATCGACCGTGCCCTCGCGCACGCTGTCGCGCAGCAGCGCACGGCTGCGCTGTGCCGCGACCAGCGCGAGCACGCCTGCGATCACCCACAGCAATGCGTCGACCAGATAGATCATGCGCCCGGCCCCGTCCGCGCGGCGATCACACCGGCCAGGTAGCGCGCGAGCAACCCGGCGACGATCGGCAGCGGAACGGCCGCGATCATGCGCCAGGTCACGAAATCGATCCCGAAGAACGGCAGTTCCCAGACCAGCACCCGCGCATAGCCGAGCAGCGTCCAACTGGTGATGAAGGCGACTGCCGCGCCGATATCGGCGCCGACCGCGATGAAGGCCGCGGCGACCGGGAAGATGGTGATGGGCCCGCCGGGGCAGATCACGCCCGCGAGCGTTGCGATCACGATCCCGAGAAAGCCGGACTCAGCGCCGACCCAGCGCAGCACGGCCTCGCGCGGCATCAGGACCGCGACCAGGGCCGCGATAATGCAGGCCGCCAGCACCTTGGGCAGAATGTCGACAAAGAGATAAAAGTCGTGAACCAGGATTTCGAGAAATCGCGCCTGGCCGTCGCGCAGATAGACCGTCGCTGCGGCGGCGGCGACCGCGACGGCGATGAAGGCGGTCGACCAGTCGAACGACCGGCGCGGGCGGCGCTGGATGGGGGCTTCGGACACGCGATCAAGCCGCGGCTGATGACGATGCCGCATCCAGAGCACTTGCCCCAACGCGTGGCAAGCGGATCAGCGCTCCATCGGCCGAAGCCCGAGCCTGTCGAGCAGCGCCATGTCGCGGTCGCGGCCGGGATTCGGCGTGGTAAGCAGCTTCGGGCCGTAGAAGATCGAGTTGGCGCCGGCGAGGAAGCACAGCGCCTGCATTTCCTCGCTCATGTCCTCGCGGCCCGCGGACAGCCGCACCACCGATTTCGGCATGCAGATGCGCGCGACCGCAATCGTGCGCACGAACTCGAGCGGGTCGAGGGCGGCTTCGGCGGCGAGCGGCGTGCCCTCGACGCGCACCAGCATGTTGATCGGCACGCTCTCGGGATGCACCGGCAGGCTTGCCAGCGTTGCGATCATGCCGATGCGGTCGTCCCTACGCTCGCCCATTCCGACGATGCCGCCGCAGCAGACGTGGATGCCTGCGGCGCGTACCGCGTCCAGCGTTTCCAGGCGTTCCTTGTATGTGCGCGTGGTGATGATTTCGCCGTAGAACTCCGGTGAGGTGTCGAGGTTGTGGTTGTAGTAGTCGAGGCCGGAGTCCTTGAGTCGTCCCGCCTGCTCCGGCGTCAACATGCCGAGCGTGGCGCAGGTCTCCATGCCGAGCGCGCGCACGCCCTCAACCATCGCGCAGACGCGATCGAGGTCACGGTCCTTCGGCTCGCGCCAGGCCGCACCCATGCAGAAGCGGCTGGCACCGGACGCCTTGGCCGCACGCGCCTCGGCCAGCACAGCGTCGAGGCTCATCAGCTTTTCGGCTCTGACGCCGGTGTCGTATTTCGCGCTCTGCGGGCAATAGGCGCAGTCCTCCGGGCAGCCCCCGGTCTTGATCGACAGCAGTGTGGAAATCTGCACCTCGGCCGGGTCGAAGTGCAGGCGGTGCACGCGCTGCGCCTCGAACATCAGGTCGCTAAACGGCAGGTCGAACAGGGCGCGGACCTCGTCGCGGGTCCAGTCGTTGCGTACCGGGACCGGGCTTGCGCCGGGCGACGATGAATGTGCGAGCGACATGCCGCCACCATAGAGCGGCGATCATCCATTGCAAGCATGGCCGCCTTGACCGCGCGCCGGGTCTGGTCAAGATGCGGCCCAAACCCGGACCCCGCCCGGACGGCGTCACCCGAGCCGCACGCCGCCCAAGCTTCAGGCAAACTCCGCATGGAATGGTCGCTTTCGACGGATGTCGTGGTCATCGGCGCAGGCGCCGCGGGCCTCGCGGCAGCCGTGTCGGCGCGCGACCATGGCGCGGCGGTCATCGTGGTCGAGGAAAATTTCGACATCGGCGGCCACGCCATGCTGAGCGGCGGGCGTGTGCACCTTGGTGGCGGCAACGCCCTGCAGAAGAAGCTCGGCATCGAGGACAGCCCCGACAAGGTCTACGCCGACTGGATCAACTTCGCGCGCGGCGACAGCCGCTACAACGACCGCGATCTCGTACGCACCTTCGCCGACGAATGCGTGCCGACGTTCCAGTTCCTGCTAGACAACGGCATCACCTTCATCGAGAAGCCGATCGTCACGCCCGACGCCTCGACCGTGCCGCGGACCTTCGTCACGCACGAGTGGCACGTGCCGAGCGAGGTGATCGCCCCGCGCCGCAACCGCAACGGCTCCGGCCTTGTCCGCCGCCTCGCCGAGAGCGCACGAAAAAAAGGCGCGCAGATTCTGCTCAAGCACGAGATGACGCGAATCGTGCGCAACGGCGGCAAGGGCCGCGTCCTCGGCATCGTCACGCGCACCGATGGCCGCGAGGTCGCGATCGAGGCCAAGAAGGGCGTCATCGTCGCAACCGGCGGCCACACCGGCAACGTGAACTTCCGCCGCATGTTCGATCCGCGGCTCACCGAGGAGTATCAGCAGGCCGGCATGCCCTATTCCGAGCAGGGCGCCGACGGCGAGCTCGCGGCCATGGACATCGGCGCCTCGCTTTGGGCAACCGGCACGCAGACCAGCGAAGTCGGCCCCGCCATCACCAAGACGCGCCACATGGGCACGCGCTGGGGCTATATCAGCCTCTATTACGAAACCGACAGCCCGATTTTTCATCTCTGCAAGGCCACCGGCCTGACGGTGACGGACTGGCAGGAGGCGATTCTCGTCAACCAGTTCGGCAAGCGGTTCTGGAACGAGCTCGACAGCGGCTACGACTACATCAACGCGGCGCTCGCCAATCACGGCGATAAGGACAAGCTGAACGGGGGCGGCCCGATCTGGGCGATCTTCGACGCCGACGCGGTGGCGCGGCAGAAGTGGAATCCCAAGCCGCCTAACGTCGATCCCGACGGCTATTTCTTTACCGCCGACACGATTTTCGAACTCGCCGGCAAGATCGAAAATCCGCACCAGAAACGGCCGATGCCGGCCGCAGCTTTGGAAGAGACCGTCGCACGCTACAACTCGTTCGTCACTTCTGGAGTCGACCTCGACTTCAGGAAGCCGACGCCGATCCATCCGATCGCCAGGCCGCCGTTCTACGCCGCATGGGCGACGCCGATCTTGCACGACACGCTGACGGGGCTTCGCACCGACACCAATGCGCAGGCGATCGACACGCGCGGGGAAACCATTCCCGGCCTCTATTGCGCGGGCGAATCGCAGGGCGGCTTTGCGCAGCACGGGCTGGGGCGCTGCCTGGTGTTCGGCCGCATCGCCGGCCGCCACGCGGCGCAGCGAAATTCGTGAGGGGACGCCGTGAGCGAAGATAACAACATCAGCCTCGCGGTGTGGGACGTGCCGATGCCGGTCGTCGCGGGCGAACGCTTCCAGATCAAGGCCGGGGCGAAGGCAGCTTCGGGCGGCACGCTCGCAGGCCAGCGCATCGAAGCGATCGACGCGCGCGGCGCTGTCGTCGCCTCCGGAACGCTTGGCGACAAGCCGTGGGCCGGCACCGAAGCGCTCTGCTGGACCGTAATCGACGTGCCCGCGCCCGCCGCGCCGGGGCTCGCGGAATACAGCGTGCGCCTGCCATCCGGCCAGGACGCTTCGGCGGCGCGGTTCAGCGTTGCGGCGGCAGCCAAGCCGGAACATACGTTGACCGTGACGATCACCGAGCGGGACACGGCGCAACCGCTCGGCGGCGTCGAGATCCGGCTCGACGCATTCCGCGGGCGTACCGACCGCGCGGGACGCGCCGAAATCCGCATCTGCAAGGGCGACTATCAACTCCACCTTTGGCGCAGCGCGCACACGGCGGAGCCTCGCGCCGTTGTCATCGCGGGCGACACGAGTCTGGCGCTGACGATGCTACACGTGCCCGAAGACCATCCCGACGCCCGCTGGGTGAGATGAGCCATGAGCGACGCCCCGCCCGACCGCCTCTCGATCGACCCGCGCAGCCCGCATTTCGACGCCGAAGCGCTCAAGCGCGACATCGGCATCCGCTTCAACGGCGCAGAAAAGAACAACGTCGAGGAATACTGCGTCAGCGAGGGCTGGATCCGCGTCGCCGCGGGCAAGGCGAAAGACCGCCACGGCAATCCGCTGCTGATCAAGCTCACCGGCAAGGTCGAGCCGTATTTCCGCGACCAGAAGTAGCTTAACCGCAGGCCAGTGCGTAAATGTGCTTGATGCCATGCGGCAGCGGCGTCTCGCGCCAGGTCTCGCCGCCGTCCTGCGTGCCGAACACCTCGCCATAGCGCGCCGCGACATAGACCTGTTTCGGATCGGACGGGTGCAGCGTCACCGACATCAGCGTGCCGTGCGGTTGCACCTTGTCGAAGCGCTGCCAGGTCTGGCCGACGTCCCGGCTGCGGTACAGCGCACCGTCCTTCGACGACGCGGCGACGCTCAGGCAGGCGTAGATCGTCTTGGGATCCTGAGGCGATACCTTGACGTCGCGGCCGTAGGTGAACGGCGAGAAGCGGTCGACGCGCAGGTCTTCCCAGGTCGCCCCCTTGTCGCGGCTGCGGAACAGGCCCATGCGCACCGCGATGATCACGCCGTCCGGATCGGCCGGGCTGGTGCAGACAGCGTGGCCGTCGAGCATGCCCTCGGCCTCGCTGTCGCTGATCAGCTTGCTGCGCAGCCGCGGTTCCTGCTCGGATAGGCGCACCAGATGATTGCTGCAATCGCTCCAGGTCTCGCCGCCGTCGGTCGAGCGCATGACGCCGGAGACTTCGAGCACTGCAAAGATTTCGTCAGGCCGGCCGGGATTCCGTGCGAACCGCATGACGCGGGAATCGAACGGGCATTTGGCGTACACCGGCAGTTTCGGATCGGGCAGGCGCTTCCAACTCTCGCCGCCGTCCTCGCTGCGGAAGATCGAAACCGGCGAGCCGCCGGCCAACAGCCGTTTCGGGTTGGCGGGATCGGCAAGGAACGACCAGACCTGCACCCTGCCGTCGGGGAAGTTCGTGCGGGCGAACGTCGCGCCGCGGTCGGTGCTGCGGTAGATGCCGTCGGCGGCTCCGGCGAACACCTGGTTGGGATCGGCCGGGTGCACGAAGACGCTGTAGGTCTCCGGCTCCTTGAGCGTATGCTCCCACGTCGCGCTGCCGGCCTCGCGCCGGAACACCCCGGCCAGCGTGCCGTCGGTGCCGCCGAAATAGCCGCCAACGCCGGCATGCACATACGATTGGCCCATGACGCGACCTCCCTGACGCTATCCGCGCGAATTTTTCCGGTATGCTACCGGGTCCATGCTCCCTTCGGCAATGCGTCGTGGCCGCGCCGCGCGGCCGACGGACGGCGCCTAGAGCGGTTCACCGTTTTTCTGAATCGATAGGGATTCCGTTGGGCTACGGATTGTGATTCAAGCTGCTGGCTGGGTTGGAGGCCAGCAGCTCATG
>Ga0194132_10000148_pt1 | contig 136105 bp, 142 predicted proteins | sample TA2KigOf80mmetaG_FD_148612 | JGI IMG/M metagenome (GOLD analysis project Ga0194132, IMG submission 148612) | Freshwater microbial communities from Lake Tanganyika, Tanzania - TA2015054 Kigoma Offshore 80m | ecosystem: Environmental > Aquatic > Freshwater > Lake | place: Tanzania: Lake... | reverse complement strand
GCACGAACAGGTTGATGCAGGTGCCCGAACCGACCTCCAGCACGCTGCGGGCGCCCAGCGCCCGGATGATTCGCGCCATGGCCAGCAGGTGCACGCGGCCCAGGCCGTAGCGCCGCACCACCAGGCGTTCGGCGCCATACGCGGCCCACGTCGGCTTGGGGTCCTCGGTCGCGCCGTGGGTCTCGGGCCACGGGCGCTCGGCGAAGGTCCTGTCGTAGCTCTGCTCGACATAGGCCTGGGTGCGCTTGCCCTCGGGCAGCCAGCCCAGCAGCACGCGGCGCGCGCGCCGGTAGCGGTACTTGCGCACCTGGCGGGCGCGGCGCGCGACGAATCGCGGGTCGTGCTCGGCCATGCGCGCCATCACGAACGGCGCCAGCGTCGCCTCGATCTCGGCGTCCGTGGGCAGGCACGTGGCGAGTGCCGCCGGCGACGCAGCGTTCATGGCCGGCGAACCGGTCAGGCGCCGACGACCTCGAGCCGGCGCTCGCGCTGCCACAGCGCCGCGGCGGGATCGAGATAGCGCGCCCGGCGCCAGAAGCGCTTCACCGGATAGCGCGAGATCAGCATGGTCAGGCCCGGGATGTCGGCGCCGTAGAACTTGAGCTCGCGCTCGATGGTCGCCTTCTGCTTGTCGGTGTGGGCGACCGCCAGGGTGACGGGGTGGTGCAGATCGTCCAGCGTGCCGCCCTTGCGCGCGTACGAGGAATCCTGGATCAGCCGCAGGATGTCGTAGGAGAACGTCGCCTCGGTCTCGATCCGGGTGTCCAGCAGGTCCAGCTTCTGCAGGCGCGAGAAGCGTTCCAGCTCGTCGACCGCCTCGTCCTCGCGCATGCCCGCCTTGGCCAGATAGGCGCGCAGGTAGCGGAACGCGGTCGCGTGCAGCTCGGGGAAGCACTCGACGATCGACTTGGCGCGGTACTTGTAGATGATGTTGCCGCCGATCTCGCCGACCGTGTAGCGGTCGACGTCGCGCGCCACGTCGATGGCGAGCTGTTGCGGCGTGGCCCACAGTTCGCCCGCCGTGTCGTCGCTGAACCCTTGGTAGAGCGCGGTCAGGCCGGGCCCGAGACGGGCGATGTCGTCGTGGATCGACTTGATCCACGCGAACGTCGACAGCCCCAGGATGCGCAGCAGCGCGTGGATCTCGCCAAACACCCGGTCGTTGTAGAAGATGCCAACCGTTAGGTAGAGCCGGCGCAGGTCCATGTAGTCGTGGAACGAGAGCGTGTTGGTCTCGACCGCGATCTCCTCGACCTCGGCCGAGACGAACGTCTCGCCCAGGAACGCGTAGCGGCCGACGCAGCGCTGGATGGGGCGGAAGCCCGAGCGGTAGGCGTACGTCGTCCGCGTCGCGCGGCTGTTCAGCTCGGTGCCGTGGATCAGCGCCAGCTGGTGCTGGGTGATGTTGCCGATGCCGATCTTCATCAGGCCGTCGATGCTGGCCTCGTGGCGCGCGACCGAATCGTGCGGCAGCGCCAGGATCAGCTCGGAGTAGGCGTGGGTGTCGGTGTCGCTGGTCTCGTCCGAGACGTACATCAGCGCGTCGAGCGAGATGTTGTCGCGCTTGGTCGCGGCCAGCACCTTCGGGTCGAGCGACTGCACCGACGCGGTCAGCCGCATGGCGCCGTTCAGGAGCTCGTTGCACTTGAGCACGCGCTCTTTCCGGTTCTTGCCGGTCGAGCACATGATGTACTCGGGGTAGCCCGTGCGCGCCTGCATCTCGCCCAGGTGGCGGCAGAACGCCTGGTCCTCCTCGAACATGCCGAAGTTCGAGTCGGTCACGCGCAGCGTGCGCGTGTGCTTGACGTGGGCCAGGATGAAGTCGGCCTCGGCGATCTTGCGGTCGTGCGAGGTCTTGAACACCTTGTTGTAGTAGCTGCCGCCCTCGGTGCAGAAGGTGCAGGTGAACGGGCAGCCCCGGTTGGTCTGCATGGTCGGGACCAGCCGGTTGTCGAAGAACTTGTCCATCAGGCCGGTCAGGTAGGGCGAGGGCAGGCTGGCCAGGTCGCGCACGCGGGGCGCGGTAGCGCCGAACCAGGGTTCGCCGTCGACCAGCGCATGGCAGCTCGGCAGCTTGGCCACCTGGGCCGCGCGGCGATCCGGGTGTTCCAGCAGGAAGCCGGCCAGCGCCGCGAACGGCACCTCGCCGTCCTTGTAGATGTAGAGATCGAACTGCGGGTACTGGCGCAGGAAATCGACCTGGTCCTCGAACTCGTCGGGGTAGTTCGGCCCACCGCCAACCACGATGACGTCCGGGAACCAGCGCTTGACCACCTCGACCACCTTCATGGCCAGGTCGATGCTCCAGATGTAGTTGGAGACGCCCAGGATGAACGGCGGCTCGCGCTCCATCGCCGCCTCGAAGTCGGGCAGGAACTTGAACAGTTCGACGCGGATACGCTCGCCTAGCTCGCGCAGCGCGTAGGCCGCGACCAGGCCGAGCTGCAGCGGCATGGTGTCGCTCGAAAGCCCGAGCTTGCTGTCGTGCGCCAGGTCGATCAGGTAGATCGGCTTCGCGGTCATGGCCGTCCTTAGCGAAAAAAGCACTCTACGCTAAGGGGTTGGCCCCGGCAAGCCGGGCTCAGGTGGTGATCTCGAACACGTCCTCGGCCAGGGCGTGGGCGCGCACGGCGCCGAAGCGCCCCAGCAGCGCGCTGAAGCGGGCGATGCGGTCCTCGACCTCGGCTTGGCCAGTGGCGGCGAAGCGTCGCTTCTCGTAGACCGACCAGTTCTTCGAGCCGGGCACGTAGGTGTTGATCAGCTTCTGCACGGCGCGCGCCTTGGCCTTCAGCTGGCCGGCCAGGGCGGCGCGCCCGCGCGTGGGCTCGACGCCGGCCTCGCCCACGATGCGCACCACGCGCTCGGCCGCCAGATCGGCGCCTTGGGGCGCGATGTGGCGGTCCAGCAACGCCCGGCGCGCGGCGGCGACCGCCGCCACGTCGCGCCCGGCGACGAAGCTCTCGACCTCGCCGACCAGCGCGTCCAGATCGGGCGCCTCCACGCTCAAGCCATCGGGCAGGTGGCGGTCGAAGCGTTCCGAGACAATCGGCTTGTAGGTCACCGCCGGCCGGTCCAGCAGGAACGCCTCGACCGCCGTGGTGCAGCCGTTGTGCACCAGCACGTCGGCGGCCAGCAGCCAGGGCAGCACGCTGCCCTCGTGGACGACCTGGACGTTGGCAGCGCCGGCGGCCGCGGCGCGCCAAACCTCGTCGCCTTCCGAGGGGTGCGGGCGCACCACGATCGTCGTTCCGGGCAGGGCGCGCGCCAGCGCCGGGATCATCGCCTGGAAGTGGCGGAACATGGCGTCGCGGTGCACGGCCAGGTCGCGGTCCCAGCTCGTGTCCTTCTCGCCCATCTCCTCCTTGAACTCCTCGGTCCTGACCGTGTACTTCGCGAGGAAGTGGTTGGAATGGCCGAAGTTCGTGTTGATCAGCACGAAGCGGCCGAAGCGCTCGCGCAGCGCGTTCACCTCGGGGTCGTAGTAGGGGCGGAGTTCGCGGCGCAGCACGTCGACGCGCGGGTTGCCCACGGTATGGATCGGCGTGCCGGGAAACGCCGGGAAGGTACGCATGGTCGCGGCGTCCTCCGCGCCCCAGGCGAACCACAGCGCGACGCGGGCCAGCGCCTCGGGCGACACGCGCATCTTGAAGTAGTGCGCCGAGGGGTAGCGCACCAGCCCCTCCTCGTCCCAGCCGACGATGGCGGTGCCCAGGTCGCCCAGGATGTCGAACACGCGCAGCTTGCTCGCGCGTACGTCCTTGGTCAGGTAGACGCCGCGCGGCAGGCTGTCGATGCGCAGGTGGATGTTGCGCTGCGAGCCGAACACCACACGATGGCCCGCCTCGGCCGCCACGCAACTGAACAGAAGCTTGGCGTCGAATTCGCGGACCTTGGTCTCGACCGGAATGATGAGAGCCGGGGCAGTCACGGGCACCAGGACAATGGGGTCGGCCGCGCGGCGCGCAGGCCCGGCCGATCCCCTAGCACAGGATGGGGCCGAGGGGAAACGGCCCGCGGCCGAGGCGGCGCGGACTGGGGGAGCGTAAGGCCCCGTGAAACGTCCGTTTAGGCGGGCTTTGACGGCCCGACGATCCGGTCCAAGACTTCGACGATGCGAGGACCGGACCGACAGGCACCCAAGAACCACCTCCCCTCGCGGGAGGGGATAGGGGGGTGCGCCGCCGCCGCCCGCCAGCCCTGGACTGGGTGGCGTTCATCATCGTCAGGGACGACGCGGTGCTGGCCGTGCGCCGCAAGTGCGACAAACCCGTCGCGCCGGGCGTGCTCGCCCTGCCGGGCGGGCATGTCGATCCCGGCGAGACGATCCCCGAAGCGTTGGCGCGCGAGCTTCGCGAGGAACTCGGTGTCGAGGCTCACCAGCCACGTCTGGTCTGCCGACGGATCCACCGATCGACCGAGAATCGACGCCCGCACTACTACGCCATCGAGGCATGGGGTGGGGAGCTTCGGTGCCTCGAGGCCGAGTCCCTCCATTGGGTCCGGTTCGAGGACGTGCAGCATCTGGACTTGCAGGTCGATCGGGAGGCCGTGTCGACCTATCTGAGCGTTAGGCAGCGATTCTGAGCGTTAGGCAGCGATCCTGTCGCCCCGGAAGGTCCAATGAGGAGCCGTCCGTGATCGCACGTTCGCGGGCACGCGACATGCGGAGCGCCATGACCGACGCAGAGCGCAAGCTCTGGGGACAGTTCAGCCGCAAGCGGATCCTCGGCGTCCGGTTCCGCCGTCAGGTACCGCTCGGGCGCTACATCGGCGATTTCGTCTGTCTGCCGGCGCGACTGATCGTCGAAGTCGATGGCGGTCAACACACCGCAGAACGCGACGCGGCGCGCAGTGCGTGGCTGGAAAGCCAAGGTTTCGTCGTCATGCGGTTCTGGACCGGCGACGTGCTGACGGGAATCGATGGGGTCGTCGAGGCAATTCAAGCGCGCATCGCCCGGATTCTGGCGACCCCTCCCCCTACCCCCTCCCGCAAGGGTAGGGGATGAGAATCCGCATCGCGTCGGTTCGCGGACCGTCATCCGCCCTGCTGCAGCAGCGCCTCGGCGATGACCAAGTCGATGGGTTCGTCGATGTTGGCCAGCGGGCGGTCGATGACGACGCCGACGCAGTCGTCCTCGACGATGTGGCGGTCATCGACCACGGCGGCGCGGCGCGCGGCGTAGGCCAGGCCGTTGCGGTACCAGGTGACCGGGGCCTGCTGGCGCGCCACCACCTTGGCGCCCTCGGGCAGGGAGAAGCCGAGCCGGCCGTCCGCGTCCATGGTCAGGATCTTGTGCGGCGCGAAGTGCCCGGGCACGCGGCTGATCGTCGCCGCCGCCTTGTGGCCGCCCTCGACCACGGCGCGCACCGTCGCCTCCACCTCGTGGGGTTCGCGCAGCGGCGTGGTCGGCTGAAGATAGACCGAGAGGTCGAAGCCCATCCCATAGTGCACCTCGGCCGCGAGCCAGGCGTGGCGCCAGGCATCGACGCCGGCCGCCGTGTCGGTCGCCAGCTCGGTCGGGCGCCGGAACGGCACGTCGAGCCCGTGCGCGCGGCCCTCGGCGGCGATCGCGTCGTCGTCGGTGCTCAGCACACAGCGGTCGGCGAAGGACAATGCTAGCGCCGTGCGCGCGGCGTGGCCGACCAGGCTCAGCCCGCCCAGCCGCGCCAGGTTCTTGCGCGGTATGCCCTTGCTGCCGCCGCGCGCCGGCACCACCACCAGCACTGTCAGGCCGCGATAGCTCATGACCGTTCCATTCCGTCCAGCAGCGCACGCACCCGCGCGACGACGCGCGCGCGCGCGGCGGCGCCATCGTAGGGCAGGACGGGCGCGAGGTCCGAATTGTCGTCAAGCCAGCGCGCGTGGCCGGCGGCGACAAGCGCGTCGGCCACGGCCATCAGATCGCGCGGCCGCGCGACCAGCCCCAGGTCCGCTGCGCACGCGTAACCGGGCAGGATGCGCGTGGCGGCGGCCAGCCGTTGCCACGGGTCGGGGTGGTGGTCGAGCCGCGCCAGCAGCAACGGCCGGCTGGTCGCCGCCGCGTCGGCCATCATCGAGACGCTGTCGGCGGTCACGACGAAGCCGTCGGCTGTCGCCAGGATCGTGTCGTAGTCGACGCCTGGCTCGCCATAGGCGTGCAGCGTGTCCTCGGGCGGAAGCGCCGTGGCGAGGGCCTCGGTCGCGGCCGCGCCGGTGCGCCGGCTGGTCGCCACGGTCAGCCGTCCGCCCGCCGCGCGGGCAAGCTGGGCCGCTTGGCGCGCCAGCGCGCGCGCGCGGTCCGCGTCCAGGCGCCAGGGTCCACTGTCGCCGCCGACCAGCAGCACCAGATGCTGGCCCGGCGGCCGGGTCGCGGGGTGCCGGGCGCGCTCGGCCACCAGGGGCAGCGGCAGGTGCATCACGTTAGCGCGCGCCGGCACGGCGTACTGCGGCGTCGTCACGATCAGGTCGAACCAGCGATAGGGCGCGCGAGGCCGGCCCAGGTGCACCAGCCGCGTCCGACCGCCCGACCGCGCCTTGATCCAGCGGGCGACGGGCACGGCGCGCCGACCCACCGCGATCACCAGGTCGGGCCAGGGCGGCTCGAGCGCGTCCGAGCGCTCGCAATCCAGGCTGACAAGCCGCGCGCCCAGCGCCACGTTCCACAGCCGATACGCCCGGTTGTACGTCAGGCGCACCACGCGGTAGGGCCGGCCCAGCGCCGCCGCCAAGGCCAGAACCTGGGCGTTGTCGCCCGCCTTGTCGCCAATCAACACCCAGACGCGCGCCGACGCCGGATCGCGCGCGGTGTCGTCCTTGCCGGGGCTAGGTTTTTTTGCTACCGACAACCCTTGATCATCCGCCTTGCCTGAGCCGGGACCCGCTCGCCGGCGCCACCATGTCCGAAGCCACGCCCCATTCCAACACGCGGCTCCCGTTTCGTCGTTGCGCCTTCGAAACCATGACCGAGGCGCTCGATTACGCCGCGCGTGGCGAAACCGGGCTTAACTTCTACTCGGCCCGGGGCGAGTTGGTCGAGCGGCTGCCGTACGCCCTGCTGCGCGACCAGGCGGTGGACCTGGCACGCCTACTGCGGGCGTGCGGCCTGGAGCCGGGCGATCGCGTGGCGCTGCTGGCCGACACCAACGGCGACTTCATGCGCGCCTTCTTCGCCGCCCAGTACGCCGGGCTGGTGCCCGTACCGCTGCCGCTGCCCCAGTCGTTCGGCCGGCGCGACGCCTATGTCGACCAGATCCGCCGCCAGATCGACGGCTGCACGGCGGTGGCCGCCTTCGCGCCTGAGGAACTGCTGGTCTACCTGCGCGAGGCGACGGCCGAGCGCGCCATGCGCTTCGTCGGCACCGTGGCCGACTTGGCCGCGCGCCCCGCTCATTCGGGCCCGCTGCCGGCGGTCACCGGCGACACCCTCTGCTACTTGCAGTTCTCGTCCGGCTCGACGCGCTTCCCGCTCGGCATCGCCATGACGCACCGGGGCGTGCTGCACAACATCGAGGCGATCGCCACCCACGGCCTCGCCATCGTCCAGGGCGATCGCTGCACGTCGTGGCTGCCGCTCTACCACGACATGGGGCTGGTCGGCTTCGTGCTGACCCCGGTCGGCTGCCAGATGTCGGTGGATTACCTCGCCACCCGCGATTTCGCACGTAGGCCGCTGCTGTGGCTGTCCCTCATCACGCGCAACCGGGGCACCCTGTCGTTCAGCCCGACCTTCGGCTACGAGCTGTGCGCCCGGCGCGCCGAGACCGTCTCGATCGAAGGTCTCAATCTATCCTCGTGGCGCGGCGCCGGCATCGGCGGCGACATGATCCGGCCGAGCAGCATGGCGCGTTTCGTCGAGGCGTTCGGCCCGTGCGGCTTCCGCGCCGACGCCCTGGTGCCGAGCTATGGCTTGGCCGAGACCGGGCTCGCCATCGGCTTCGCGCCGCTGGGCAGCGGCGTGCGCACCGACCCGATCGACCTGGACGCGCTGGCCGAGGGCCGCGCCGAACCGGCGAAGAGTAGTGGGCGGATGCGCGATTTCGTGCTGTGCGGCGTGCCCCTGCCGGGCCACGCGCTCGAGGTGCGCGACGAGGACGGCGACCCGCTCGGCCCCCGGCACGTGGGGCGCATTTACACCCGCGGACCCAGCGTCATGCGCTGCTACTTCAACGCGCCCGAGGAAACCCGGCGCGTGCTGGGCGCCGACGGCTGGCTCGATACCGGCGATCTCGGCTACTGGCTCGGCGACCAGATCGTGGTGACGGGGCGGGTCAAGGACCTGATCCTTGTCAACGGCCGCAACCTGTGGCCGCAGGACCTGGAATGGGCCACCGAGCACGTGCCCCAGGTGCGCAGCGGCGACGCCGCCGCGTTCTCGATCGACGAGTCCGACGGCGAGCGGGTCGTCGTGCTGGTGCAGTGCCGACTGACCGAGCCCGAGGCGCGCGAAGGCCTGCGCCGCGCCGTGGCCGGCGTCGTCAACGAGATCGTCGGCATCGACTGCGCGGTCGTACTGGTGCCGCCGCGCAGCCTGCCGCAGACCTCGTCGGGCAAGCTCAGCCGCACCAAGGCGCGGGCGCGCTTCCTGGCCGGCGACTACGACGCCCCGCCGAGGTACGCCGCGTCGTGAACCGCCCGACGGTGGCCCTGACCGGGGGCACCGGGTTCATCGGCGGCCACCTGGTCCCGCGCCTGCTCGACGAAGGCTGGTCCGTGCGCCTGCTGGCACGCCGCCCACCCGCCCACGCCGCGTGGCTGGGGCGGCCGATCGCGGTCGTGCCCGGTTCGCTCGAGGACGCGGCGGCGCTGGCGCACCTGGCAACGGGCGCCGACGCGCTCGTGCACCTCGCGGGCCTAGTGCGGGCGCGTGGCCGGGCCGCGTTCTTCCGCGTCAATGCCGAGGCCGCCGGGCGTGTCGCCGCCGCCGCGCGCGACGCCGGCGTGCGTCGCGCGGTGCTGGTCTCGACGCTGGCGGCGCGCGAACTGGAGCTTTCCGACTACGCCGCCAGCAAGGCCGCGGGCGAGCGCGCGTTCCTGGCCGCGGCGCCGGACGGCACGCTCGTGCTGCGCCCGACCGCGGTCTACGGCCCCGGCGATCGCGCCACGCTCGCGATCTTCCGCGCCGCCCGGCTGCCGGTCGTCCCCGTGGTCGGCAGTGTCCGCGCCAGCCTGGTGCACGCCGCCGACCTGGCCGGCGCCATCGCCCACGCTCTGCGCAACCCGCAGACCGGCACGGTCGAGATCGACGATGGCGGGCCCGGCTATTCCTGGCCCGCGATCATGGCGGCAGCGGCCGGCCGGCCGGTGCGCTGTCTCGCCGTGCCGCCGGCCTTGTTCGTGACGGTGGGCCACGGCGCCGGTCTGGCGCGGCTTTGGGGGGCGACGCCCTTCTTCGGGCCGGGCAAGGCGCGCGAGCTCGTGCACCGCGATTGGCGGCCGAAGGGCCCCGCGCTGGAGGGCTGGCGGCCCGTCATCGCGCTGGCCGAGGGTTTCGCCGCGACCGCCGCGTGGTACCGCGCGAGCGGCTGGCTGTAACAGCCTCGCCGCGCCATGATGACGGCGCGCAACGAGGGGAGGGTGCAGGCATGGCCGATTGGCATCGGATGACGGCGCTCGAGCAGGGTCGCGCGATCGGCGCCGGCACGCTCGATCCGGTCGCGCTGACCGAGCACATGCTGGAGCGCATCCAGCGGCTGGACGCGGACCACGCGGTCTACTTGTGCCGGACAACAGACCGGGCCCTGGCCGAGGCGAAGTCCGCACGGGTGCGAGCGAAAGCCGGCTCGCGCCGGGGTCCGCTCGACGGCGTGCCGATCTCGTGGAAGGACCTGATCGACAGCGCCGGCCACCCCACCACGGGCGGCTCCGGGCTGTTTCGCGATCGGGTGCCGTCGCGCGACGCGCCGATCCTGGCCCGCGGCAGCCGCGCCGGGCTGGTGTGCCTGGGCAAGACCAACCTGACCGAGTTCGCCTTCTCGGGATTGGGAATAAACCCAATATTTGGAACACCTCCCAATCCGTTCGACACCGCTACAGCGCGCGTGCCCGGCGGCTCGTCCTCGGGCGCGGCCGTGTCGGTGGCGCGTGGCCTCGCCGCGGCCGCCGTGGGCAGCGACACCGGTGGTTCGGTGCGCATCCCGGCGGCATGGAACGGCTTGGTCGGGCTCAAGACCACCGCCGGCTTGGTGCCGATCGATGGCGTCATGACGCTCTCGACGACGTTCGATACCCTGGGACCTCTCGCGCGCGACGTGGCGGACGCCAACGCGCTCCACGCCGTGCTCGCCCACCGGCCGCCGGCGGATCTCGCCGGCGCCATGCTTAAGGGCACGCGTCTCGTGGTCCCGACGGACCATATGCTCGAGCGCGTCGAGGACGGCGTGCGCGCCGCCTTCGAGCCGGCGGTCGAGGCGCTGGCGCGCGCCGGGGCGACGATCGCGCGCGAACCGGCGCCCGAGATCGTGGCCGCGCGCGAGCTCGGCGCCCGCCATGGCGTGCTGGCCGCGACCGAGTGCGAAGCGCTGTGGCGCGACGCCATCGCGCGCGATCCCAAGACCGTGTTTCACATGGTGCGCGAGCGCATCGGCGCGGGCGCCACGGCCACGGGCCGCGATCTCTACGAGCTCTACGAGGGCTACAAGCGCTTGGCGGCGGCGCTGGCCGTCCGCCTCGCCGGGTGCGACGCCGTGATCGCGCCGACCGTGCCGGTCGATCCGCCGGCGATCGCGCCGCTGTTGGCCGACGACCAAGCGTACAGCCGGGCCAACGCGCTCAGCCTGTGGAACACCGCGCCGGTCAACTGGCTGGCGGGGTGCGCACTGACCGTGCCGTGCGGCGGGCGGGCGCTGCCGGTCGGCCTGATGCTGGTGCAGCGGGCCCACCGCGAAGGCCAGCTGCTGCGCCTGGGCGCCGCGGCCGAGCGCGCGCTGGCCGACCTGCCCAAACCGGCGCTCGCGGCATGACAGGATAAATCCCACATCGGGTCCGAGGCCGATCCGCCGGGCAAAGTGTTGCCGATTCGCAACGCTATTGAGCCGACAGTCGAAGTTCGTACTTCAAGCTATTCCCATGAAAGGATTTTCCTGACTAATATCCGGACGCGTACGGAATCGTGCGGGGGAGCATGCTCAACGACGCCGTCGCCGGCCTCGGCGACTATCCATTTCCGCGCTTGGCCGCGCTGCTGAAGGACGTGGCGCCCGCGCCGGGGCTCGATCCCATCGACCTGGCGGTCGGCGAGCCCAAGGACGGCGCGCCCGCGATGGCGCGCGACATGCTGGCGGGCGGGTTCGACGGCTACGGTAAGTACCCGCCGGTTCCCGGGACGCCCGAGCTGCGCCGGGCCATCGCGGACTGGCTGACGCGGCGCTACGCGCTGCCCGCGGGAATGCTCAACACGGATGCCCAGATCGCGCCGCTGTCGGGCACGCGCGAGGGCCTGTTCATGCTGCCGCTCGCCGTGGTGCCCGAACGCAAGGCGGGAGCGCGCCCGGCCGTGCTGATGCCCAACCCGTTCTACCAAGTGTACAAGGGTGGCGCGGTGGCGGCGCGGGCCGAACCGGTCATGCTGCCGGCGACCGCCGCGACCGGCTTCCTGCCCGATCTCGACACGCTTGACCCCGTGCTGCTCGCGCGCACGGCCCTGCTCTACGTGTGCTCGCCGTCCAACCCGCAAGGCGCCGTGGCCAGCCGTGACTATCTGGCCAAGGCCATCGCGCTCGCGCGCGCCCACGACTTCGTGCTCGCGGTCGACGAATGCTACGCCGAGGTCTACGACACCACGCCGCCGCCCGGCGGGCTCGAGGTCGCGGCCGCCACCGGCAGCCTGGCCAACGTGGTGGTGTTCCACTCGCTGTCCAAGCGGTCCAGCGCGCCGGGCCTGCGCTCGGGCTTCGTCGCCGGTTGCCCCACGGTCATGGCGGCGGTGCGCAACCTGCGCAACTACTCGGCTTCCGGCACGCCCGCCGCGATCATGACCGCGGCGACGGCGTTGTGGCGGGATGAATCCCATGTCGAGGCCATGCGCGCGCGCTACCGCGCCCGCTTCGAGGCAGTCGGCCGCATCCTGGGCAACCGATTCGGCTACTACCGCCCCGCCGGAGGATTTTTCCTGTGGCTCGATGTCGGCGACGGCGAGGCGGCGACCCGACGCCTGTGGTCCACGGCGGCCGTGCGCGTGCTGCCCGGCGCGTACCTGAGCCACACGGGCCCCGAAGGGATCAACCTGGGCGCGGCCTACGTGCGGCTCGCGCTCGTGCACGACGCGCCGGTCATGGCGGAAGCGGCGCGGCGCGGCGCCGCCGCGCTGACCGACTGAGCGAAGGACGGCGATCATGGCGCGTGCCGCGACCCGCATGACCCTGAACGACCTGCTGCCCGCCGGCACCGGTACCTTCCTGCGTGCCCGCCTGGCTGAAACGACCGGCGCGATCCTCGCCTTCGGCGCGGTGTGGCTGGCCGTGGCGCTGGCGACCTTCGACGCCGCCGACCCGTCGTTCAACGTGGCGACGTGGCTCGAGGCGTCGAACCTGGCCGGGCGCGCCGGTGCCGCCGCCGCCGATCTGCTGTTCGTGGCGCTGGGGTGGGCCGCGGTGGTGCCCGTGGTCGTGAGCGCCGCATGGGCGTGGCGCCTGACCACGGCGCGCAGCCTGACCCGGCCGCGCCTGCGCATCGCCCTGGTACCGCTCGCCCTGGCCGGCGTGGCGGCGGCGCTGGGCGCGCTGCCCGGCCTGCTCGACGGACCGATCGGCGACCGGGCCGGCGGCCTGCTCGGCGCGTGGCTCGGCCTTGCCGCGCGCGAGGCCATCGCGCCCGCCTGGGCGGGCGGCGTCGTGGCGGTCCTGGCCGGTGTCGCGCTCGGCGGCAGCGCGCTCGCCGCCGCCATAGGGCTGAGCGGCGGCGAATGGGTGCGCATCGGCCAGGGTTGCGCCTGGCTCGGGCGCCACGGGCTTGCGCTTCTGCTGGCCGCGTGGGCGCTCGCCACCCGCCGCCTGCCGCAGCTCGGCCTGCTCGACGAACCCGAATCGGTCGCCTTCGATCGGCGCGAACCCATGCTCGACGGCGCGCCGGCCACGGCCGATCCGCTCGAGTTGGCCGAAGCCGCGCCACCAGCGCGCGCCGAACGCCCGGCACGCCGGCGCGGCCGGCCGGTGATCCAGCCGCGCGAGGACACGCGGCGCACGGCGCGTCAGGGCGCGCTGGACCTGACCGTGACCGATGGCTGGCAACTGCCGCCGCTCGACCTGCTCAAGGCGGCGCAGCGCGCCGCCCGGGGCAATCACGGCGAGGCCGCGCTGGACGCCAACGCGCGCCGGCTCGAGGCGGTGCTGCAGGACTTCGGCGTCAAGGGGCAGATCACCCAGGTGCGTCCAGGACCGGTGGTGACGCTCTACGAGCTGGAGCCGGAGCCGGGCATCCGCTCGAGCCGGGTGATCGGCCTGGCCGACGACATCGCGCGCTCGATGAGCGCGGTCTCGGCGCGCGTCGCAGTGATCCCAGGCCGCAACGCCATCGGCATCGAGCTGCCCAACGAGGAGCGCGAGGTGGTGGCGCTGCGCGATCTGCTGGCCGCCGCCGAGTACGAGGCGACCACGGCCGAGCTGATCCTGGCGCTGGGCAAGGACATCGGCGGCCGGCCGGTGATCGTCGACCTGGCGCGCATGCCGCACCTGCTGGTGGCGGGCACCACCGGCTCGGGCAAGTCGGTGGCGCTCAACTCGATGATCCTGTCGCTGCTCTACCGCCTGCCGCCGGAACGCTGCCGCTTCATCATGATCGACCCGAAGATGCTGGAGCTCAGCGTCTACGACGGCATCCCGCACCTGCTGGCGCCGGTGGTGACTGAGCCGCCCAAGGCGGTCATCGCGCTCAAGTGGACCGTGCGCGAGATGGAGAACCGCTACCGGCTGATGTCGAAGATCGGCGTGCGCAACATCGCCGGGTTCAACAAGAAGCTGGCCGAGGCGAGCGCGCGGGGCGAGCAGTTGGTGCGCACGGTGCAGACCGGCTTCGACGCCGAGACAAACACGCCGATCCTCGAGGACGAGGTGCTGGCCACCGAGCCGCTGCCGCTGATCGTCGTCATCGTCGACGAGATGGCGGACCTGATGCTGCTGGCGCGCAACGACATCGAGGTGGCGATCCAGCGCCTGGCCCAGATGGCGCGCGCAGCCGGCATCCACATCATCATGGCGACCCAGCGGCCCTCGGTCGACGTGATCACCGGCACGATCAAGGCCAACTTCCCGAGCCGCGTCAGCTTCCAGGTGACCAGCAAGATCGACAGCCGCACGATCCTGGGCGAGCAGGGGGCCGAGCAGCTGCTCGGCCAGGGCGACATGCTCTACATGGCTGGATCGGGGCGCATCACGCGCATCCACGGCCCGTACGTCTCGGACCGCGAGGTCGAGGACGTCGTCGCGTTCCTCAAGGACCAGGGCACGCCCGACTACATGGCCGAGATCACCGAGGACCCGGACGAGGAGCCGTCGTTCGAGGGCGGCGGCTCGGGCGACGAGCTCTACGACCGCGCCATCGACCTGGTGGTGCGCGAGGGCAAGTGTTCGACCAGCTTCATCCAGCGCTACCTGATGATCGGCTACAACCGCGCCGCCCGCCTGGTCGAGCGCATGGAGGCCGAGGGCGTGGTCGGCAAGGCCAACCACGTGGGCAAGCGCGAGGTCCTGGTGCCGCACCGGGGGGATTGAGCCCCCCGTTCACCCCGCGACGATCCGCACCAGGCTGGCGACCAGCAGCCCGGCCATGGCGATGTTGAACGCGCGCAAGCTCCGTTCCGTGCGCAGGAGACGCGCGGCGCCGGCGCCGATCGCGGGTCCACAACAGGCAACTCGGCACCGTGACCAGGAAGAAGGTGACCGCCATGACCGCCGCCTGGGCCAGCATCGCGGACGCCTCGGTGTAGGTGGCGATGGCGCCCATGACGATGATCCACGCCTTGGGGTTGACCCACTGGAACAAGGCGCCTTCGACGAACGACAGCGGCCGGCCCCGCGCGGGTGTGGGCGCGGGCGCCGCAGCGGTGTCGTCACCGTCCCTGCGCGGCGCCGGGCGCGCGGTGGCGATGCGCCAGGCCAGCCACAGCATGTAGGCGGCACCGATCCAGGTCAGCGCCCGGTGGACCGAGGGGTAGTCGCGCGGCAGCGTCCGGCGCCCAGCGCGACCGCGACGAACATCGCGGGGAAGCCGACGGCGATGCCGAGCACGTGCGGCCAGGTGCGCGCGATGCCCCAGGTCGCGCCCGAGGCCGCGACCATGGGGTTGTTGGGCCCCGGCGTCGCGCCCGAGGCGAGCGAGAACGCGACCACGGACGCGAGCCAGGCGAGGTCGAGCGGCATCGCGCTCCGATGTCACGGAACCGGGCCGGGTTGCAAGGGCCGGGCTCCGCCGGGGCCGATGTCTAGACCCGCCCGCTCATGCTTCGACACGGGCCCGTGGCGCTGCCCGGCACGAATGGAGACTGTAGGTGGGTTCAAGGACAGCGCTTGCCCTTGTCCTCGCGCCCCAGCCTTGAACCGGCCGCAATTCTCGGTCACGGTCCGCGCCATGAACGATACCCCCTGCCGAACCATCCCGGTCCTGGGGCGCCGCGCGCTGCTCGGGCTTGGCGCGCTTGTTCTCGCGCGCCCGGCGCTGGCCGCCTACGACCCCAACACCGACCCCCTGGTCGGCGACGTGCGCGCCTACCTCGCCGCGCTGACCACGCTCAAGGCGACGTTCCTGCAGGTCAACCACATGGGCGACGTGGCCGAAGGCGTGGTCTACCTGGCGCGCCCTGACCGCCTGCGCTTCGAGTACCAGCAGCCGCAGGGCCTTCTCTTGGTCGCCAACGGCGCCTCGCTCCGCGTCTACGAACCCGAGATCGACACGGTCACCGAACTGCCTTTCGCCGATACGCCGGCCAGCCTGATCCTGCGCGAGGATGTGGACCTGGGCGGCACGATCCAGGTGGTTTCCGTCGGGCTCGACCAAGGCGTGCTGACCATGGCCATGGTGCATCGTGACAACCCCGGCCTCGGCGCGCTCAGCGTGCTGTTCCAGGCCGAACCGCTCGAGCTCAAGCAATGGACCGTGGTCGATGCCCAGGGCCTGACGACGCGCGTGACCCTGTTCGACACGCAGACCGGGCTTCCGCTCGATCCGGCCTTGTTCGATCTCGCGCGCCTGCCGCTTACTCCGAAGCAGAAGTAGGCCCTGCGATCGCGTTCTCGATCAGGCCGCACAGCACGTGGCCGATCACGATGTGTGCTTCCTGGATCATCTGGGTGTCGTCGGCGGGCACGCAGAGGCACGGCTCGGTCAGGCTGGCCATGGCGCCGCCGCCGCGCCCCGTCAGGCCGATGCGCGCCAGACCCTTGGCGCGCGCCATCTCCAGCGCCGCGATCACGTTGGCCGAGCGGCCCGAGGTCGACAGCGCGACCAGCACGTCGACCGGCCGGCCCAGCGCCTCGACCTGGCGGGCGAAGACGCGCGCGAAGCCGTAGTCGTTGCCGATGGCGGTCAGCGCTGCGGTATCGGCAGTCAGCGCCACGGCCGCCAGCCCGGGTCGTTCGCGCGCCAGGCGGCCGACCAGCTCGGCCGCCAGGTGCTGCGCGTCCGCCGCGCTGCCGCCGTTGCCGCACCACAGGATCGTGCCGCCGGCGCGCAAGGCGCCTACGCACGTGGCCGCCGCCCGGGCGATCTGGCCGTGCAACGCCGTGTCCTCGGCCATCGCGGCCAGGAGTACGGACGTGCGGCGGAACGCCGCGGCGATCGGCGCGGTCATGGCCGGGTCAGGGCGGGCGCCAGCAGGCGGTCGAGCACCGCGAGCTGGGCTGCCCAGGTGTAGTGCTCCAGCACGCGTCGGCGCGCGTCGGCGCCCAGGCCCTGGGGCGCCGCGCCGGTCGCCACCACGGGGCGCGCCATGGTCATGGCCTCCAGCACCTTGTTCTGGATGCCGCGCGCGGCGCGCAAGGGCGCCACGGCCGCCGAGGCGTGCGCCAGGTAGGGGCGCACGTCGGGAACCCGGCCGGTAACGATGACGCCGGGCTCGGCGGCCAGGCGCTCGACCTCGGGCGCGGGGCGCGCGCCGACGATGACGAAGCGCGCGGCCGGCAGCGCGGCGCGGATGCGCGGCAGGATCGCCGTGGCGAACCACGCCACCGCGTCGATGTTGGGCCGGTAGTCCATGGCGCCGGTGAAGGCGAAGACCGGGCGCTCGGGGCCGACCAGATCGGGCAGCGCGGCATCGGGCGCGAAGTACGCGGCGTCCACTCCGTTGCTCTTGGCCGCGACGCGCGGCGCGACCTCGGGCGCCAGGCGGCGGAACAGGGCGGCCTTGGGTTCGCTGACGAACAGGCCGTGGTCGAAGCACGCGGCGACGCGCCGGTCGTGCGCCAGCAGCAGGCGCGCTTCGCGGCCATAGACCCAGTTCATGGGCCAACGGCTTTCGCCGGCGTAGGCCCGCCACTTCGCCGGATCGACGTCGGCGAAGTCCATGATCGACACGCGGGTGCCCCGAGGCCGTCCACCACGTACTGCGCCATGGTCGAGGAGAACACGAACACCGCCGCGGCCCGCACATCGGCCAGCACGCGCGCGACCCAGCGCGCCAGCCCGCGATCACGGAAGTAGGGCAGGCTGAGCGGCTCGCCCGCGATCAGGCCGCTTGCGCAGCGCAGCTTCGCCCGGCGTGGGTCGAGCCGCGCGAAGTGCGCATCCGCGCACAGCGCGGCGAGCGTCGGGGCGTGCGCCACATCGGCCGGATCGTCGATCAAGGTGCCCAGGTGGATGCGGAACGACCGGCGCAGATGTTCGATCACGTGGTAGGGGCGGATCTTCTCGCCTTTGTTGGGCGGGTAGGGGATGCGCTGGGTCAGGAACAGCAGGTCGGGGCGCCCGGCCGACACGGTCGAGCCCGTGGCGTCGGCGCCATCGGATCCCACGGGGGGCTGTACCGTTTCGACCACGTTCCCGTTCCGATCCAGTGTCCGCCAGTCCGGCGTCGCCCGCGACGGCGCAGGAAGGCCAGCCCGACAGGTAGCACATGGGCGGCGGCGGCGGAACTCGACCGCACACGCCGTGGCACGGTCGGTGCATCCGACAGCGGGGTCCGGACGCCCCGGGGACGGATGTGTTAACGTCAAATCCGTCTTTTCCTGGCCTTATGGGGCCCGGATCACGGTCCGATCGCGCGTAGGCCCTCTGGGCGCGCGAGAGGCCGGCCCTGTCCGTGTCGAGGAGCCGAGCTGTTGGTGGCCCTGTCCAAGACCGAGGATACGCCGAGCGCGCCCGCGCCGGACCCGGCGCCGTTGCCCGTCGCGGTGGCTGGCTGGCGGCGCTCGCCGGCACGGCGCTCGGCTGGGCGGCGACCCTGGTGCTCATGGGGTCGGCCGCGGCGTCCATGGTCAACATCTGGAGCCGGTCGGAGACCTACAACCACGGCTTCCTGATCGTGCCCACCGCGCTCTACCTTGCTTGGGAACAGAAGGCGGCGCTGGCGCGCCTGGCGCCCCGGCCGGCGCCGCTCGCGCTTCTGGGCGTCCTGGCCGGGTCGCTCTTCTGGTTCTCCGGCGAGGTGACCCACGTCAGCCTGCTGGGCCATGTCGGCCTGGTGTTGGCGCTGCAGGCCGCGACGGTCGCCGTGCTGGGCTGGCGCGTCGCGCGCGTGCTGATGTTCCCCATCGGGTCCCTCGCCTTCGCGATCCCGTTCGGCGACTTCCTGGTGCCGCCGCTGCAGGACCTGACGGCCAGTTTCGTGGTCGCCGGCCTGCAGATCATCGGCGTGCCGGTCTATCTCGACGGCGTCTTCCTGCAGATCCCCAACGGCCGCTTCGTGGTGGCCGAGGCGTGCGCCGGCGTGCGCTTCCTGATCGCCATGATCGCGCTGGGCGCGCTGATCGCCTACATGTTCATGCGCACGTGGCGGCGACGCCTGCTGTTCATGGCCATCGTGTGCGTCGTGCCGATCATCGCCAACGGCTTCCGCGCGCTCGGCATCGTGCTGCTGGGCCACTATTCGGACATGACCATCGCGGTCAGTGCCTATCACCTTATCTACGGCTGGTTCTTCTTCGCCTTCGTGATGGCGCTGGTGCTCGGGCTCGGTTGGCTCATGCGCGAGACCCCGGTGCCAAACCCGGCACCATCGGGCGAGGCGCGCGCAGCCCCGGCCGCGCGCGTCGCGCTGGCCGCCCTGGCGGTGGCAGTGGTGGCGGCCACGGGGCCGGCCGCGGCGCGCCTGGTCGCCGTGCCGACCGATGCCGTGGCGGTCGCGTTCGCGCCGTTCCCGGCCGGTGCCGGCTGGCACGTGGCGACGCCGTCCGAGCCCGCCTGGCTGCCGAACTTCGTCGGAGCCGATGCCATGCGCCAGGAGACGTTCGCCAAGGGTGCCACCGCGTCGAAGTCTTCGCGGCGTACTACGCGAGCCAGCGCGACGACGCCCAGCTGCTGTCCTTCCGCAACACGCTCTACGACGACAAGATCTGGCGCCGCGCTGGCGGCCACGGCGTGCCCGTCACGATCGACGGCGAGGATGTCGACGCGGCGCAGGTGCGCCTGCTCGCCCACGACAAGGGCCGGATGGTAAGGAGCTGGTACTGGGTCGACGGCCGCTTCACCGCCGACGGGCGCTTGGCGAAGCTGTTGCAGCTCAAGGCGGCGCTGACCGGGTCGAGCCGAGCCATGGCCATCGTCGCCGTCGCCGCCGACTACCGCGAAACGCCCGACGAATCGCAGGCGACGCTCGACCAGTTCGTCGCCGATCTCGGACCGCTCGGCCCGTGGCTGGCATCCGTCGCGCCGTAGCGCTCCAACGAGGCCCCCTCCATGTGCGGCATCGTAGGCATCTTCGACAGCCGGGACCGGCGCCCGATCGACCGGCGCATGCTGAACGCCATGAACGACAGCATCGCGCATCGCGGGCCCGACGGCGACGGACTGCACGTCGGCCCCGGCATCGGGCTGGGCCAGCGGCGGCTCGCGATCATCGACGTGGCCGGCGGCCGCCAGCCGATCTACAACGAGACCGGCGAAGTGGCCGTCATGTTCAACGGCGAGATCTACAACTTCCACGAGGTGCGCGCGGCGCTCGAGGCGCGCAGGCACCGCTTCGCGACGCGCTCGGACACCGAGGTCATCGTCCACGGCTGGGAGGAATGGGGGGCGGCGTGCGTCGAGCGCCTGCGCGGCATGTTCGCCATCGCCCTGTGGGACGCGCGCGCCGAGACCCTGTTCCTGGCGCGCGACCGCATCGGCAAGAAGCCGCTCTACTACACGACGCTCGCCGACGGGCGCGTGCTGTTCGGCTCGGAGCTGAAGGCGCTGCTGCTGGAGCCCACCCTGTCGCGCGTGCTGGACCCGAGAACGGTCGAGGACTATTTGGCGCTCGGCTACGTGCCGGACCCCAAGTCGATCTACGCCGCGGTGCGCAAGCTGGCGCCGGGCCACACCATGGTGTGGCGGCGTCGCGCGCCCGAGCCGAAGCCACTGCGCTACTGGGACGTGGATTTTTCGACCGTCGTACCGACGACCGAGGCCCAGGCCATCGACCGGCTCCACGCCGAGCTCGAGGAGGCGGTGCGGCTGCGCCTGATCGCCGAGGTGCCGCTGGGCGCGTTACTATCGGGCGATGTAGATTCCAGCGCCGTGGTCAGCGCCATGGCGATGATCGAGAGCAAGCCGGTCGAGACCTGCTCGATCGCGTTCGGCGCGGCCAGCCACGACGAGTCCGCGTACGCCTCGGCGGTCGCCGAGCGCTACCACACCAACCACATGGTCCGCCGGGTCGACACCGACGACTTCGACCTGATCGACCGCATGGCGGCGATCTACGACGAGCCGTTCGCCGATTCCTCGGCCCTGCCGACCTACCGCGTGTGCGGCCTGGCGCGCGAGCGCGTGACCGTCGCGCTCAGCGGCGACGGCGGCGACGAGGTGTTCGGCGGCTACGTACGCTACCGCTGGCACGTCGAGGAGGCGCGCGCGTGCCCTGTTCCCCGGCGCCGTGGGCCGCGCGCTGCTGGGCGCTGTGGCCGGCCGACCCGCGCGTGCCGGGCCGGCTGCGCCTCGGCGCCACGCTCGCCCAGCTCGGGCGCGACCCCGCCACCGCGTACTTCACGTCCGTCGCCACGCTCGACGACGGCCTGCGTGACAGCTTGCGCGGGCCGGACCTGGCGGCGGCGTTGCAGGGCTACCGCGCGGTCGAGGCGATCGCCGGACCCATGCGCCGCGCGCCGACCGAGGACCCGCTGGCGCGCGCGCAGTACACCGACATGCACACCTACCTGCCGGGCGACATCCTGGTGAAGGTCGACCGCGCCAGCATGGCCCATTCGCTCGAGGTGCGCGTGCCCTGGCTCGACCACAAGCTGATGGGCTGGGCGGCCACGCTGCCCCAGGGGCTGAAGCTCGCGGGGCGCGAGGGCAAGGCGCTCCTCAAGCGCGCCTTGGAGCCGCGCCTGTCGCACGACCTGCTCTACCGGCGCAAGATGGGTTTCGCCGTGCCGCTGGGCGTTTGGTTCCGCGGCCCGCTGGCCGCGCAGCTCAAGGCCACGGTCACCAGCCCGCGCCTGGCCGAGACCGGGTTCGTCGACATGGTGGCGCTCAACCGCTTGGCCGACGAGCACCAGGCCGGCGCCGCCGATTACAGCGCGGCGCTGTGGACGGTGCTGATGTTCGACCAGTTCCTCCAGCAGGTGCACGACCGCCTCGCCGCCCATTCGTCCCTGCGTTCGGTGGTCGCCGGGGTCGCGTGACCCGCCGGTTCCTCGCGCTCGCGCTTCTCCTGGGCTTCGGCGCGGGGCCCGCGCGCGCCGAGGACCTGGTCGCCACCCTCAAGCGGGTCAAGCCCGCGGTGGTAGGCATCGGCACCCTGCAGGCGACGCGCGCGCCGCCGTCGCGGTTGTTCGGCACCGGCTTCGTCGTGGGCGACGGCCGCCATGTGCTGACCAACGCCCACGTGGTCAACGGCGTACGCGCGTCCATGCCGCCCGAGACGCTGGCCGTGTTCGTGCCTTCGGGCGATGACTACGCATTACGCGCGGCGCGTGTGATCGCCGCCGATCTCGACCACGACGTCGCGGTGCTCGCCATCGACGGCCCGCCGCTGCCCGTGCTCGACCTCGGCGACGACACGGCCCTCGAGGAAGGCCATTCGATCGCCATGACCGGCTTTCCCATCGGCGCCGCGCTCGGGCTCTACCCGGCGACACACCGGGGCATCGTCGCGGCGTGGACGCCCATCGCGATCCCCGCGACCGAGCCGGGCCAACTCGACGCCGCCATGATCAAGCGCCTGCGCGAGGGCGATTTCCTCGTCCTCCAGCTCGATCTGACCGCGCTGCCCGGCAACGGCGGCAGCCCGCTCTACCGGGTGGATACCGGCGCGGTGGTCGGCATCGTCTCCAGCGTCTTCGTCAAGGACAGCAAGGAAAGCGCGCTCAGCGATTCCTCGGGCATCAGCTACGCCATCCCCATCCGCTACGCCTGCGCCCTGCTGCGCGCGGCGGGCGTGGGGGAGTAACGACATCGTCTTGCTGTGTTGGCTTGTTAACCCATCTATGATAGGTTATAATTTCTAGTCGCGATTCACCGGGCCTTTGGCTTCAGGTTCGTCATCTTCGTCAACCACCATGGTCCGCCTCATGTCCATGTCGTGGGACCGGGCGGTGAGGCGCGCGTGATCTTGGATGGCCCGGACGGTCTCGATATCGATTGGGTTGTCGGGATCGGGCGATTGGACCTGAGGCGGATCCTGCACGAGATCGAACAAATGCGGGACGATTTCCTGGCGCGATAGAAGGCGATCCATGGGTGAGAGTGAAGACACCATCGTGAGCGTGGCCGAAGCCCGCGGCCGTGCCGCCACCGCCTCCGAGGCACGCGCACGAACGGCCCGCTACGACCGGCGGTCGGGCCGTGTTGTCGTCGAGCTCGCGAACGGCTGCGCCTTCGCGTTCCCGGCGCGCCTCGCCCAGGGGCTTGAAGGCGCCGGCGACGAGGACTTGGCCGAAGTCGAGGTGCTCGGCGCCGGGTTTGGGCTGCATTGGGAACGGCTCGACGTCGATCTCAGCGTGCCGGGCCTGCTGGCCGGGCTGTTCGGCACCAAGGCGTGGATGGATCGCCAGCGCGCCGCGAAGGCCGGCGCGGCGCGCTCGGCGGCCAAGGCGGCGGCGGCGCGGCGCAACGGCGCCAAGGGCGGTCGCCCACGCAAGGCGGCCGTCAAGACGGGACGCTGAACCGCCCTCAGTTCAGCGGGATCGCGTACATCAGGACGAGCGATTCGGTGCCCGGGTTGTCGTCGTAGATACTGGCGTTCGAGATGTGGTCGAAGGCGAGGCCGAGGCGCGCGCGGTCGTCGAGCCGGTAGCTGAGCTCGACGGCCGAGCGGAACTCGAGCGTGCCGCCTAGGTCCTTGCCGTCGCCGTCCTCGTAGGCGCCGACGGCGAACGAGGGGGTGAGCACCCAGCGCCGGCCGAAATAGAGGTCCATCAGGATGCCGCCGTAGCCGTAGAACCCGGCCTCGCCGGTGACCATCAGCCCGGCCATGGGCTTGAACAGCAGGAACCGGCGGTCCGAGCGGTACTCGATGCGGCCCTGGAACGTGGTTTCGTTATCGTTGACGTCGAAGCCGCCGATGCCGATCGCGACGAAGCCTCGGTCGTCCTCGGCGCGCGCGGTCCTGGCGATGGCGAAGGTGGCGAGGACGAGAGCGACGAGGGCGAGAACGTGCGGCAGTGGGGTCATGGGCGTCATGGGCGCGCATCATAGGGTCCGTGGTGCCACGGACAAGACCCTATTTGGCCCCCCGGCTACAGTCCAGCCATGACCCGCGCCGCCCTCGCGTTTCTCGTCCTCGCGCTCGCCGCCGCGCCGGCCGCCGCCCAAGGGCTGGAGCACGGCGGCGAGGGACGCGTCGTCGAGGTGATCGACGGCGACACGGTGGTGCTGGGAGGCGGCGAGGAGGTGCGCCTGGTAGGCATGATGGCGCCGACACTCTCGCTGGGGCGCGCCCATGTGTCGACCGAACCCCTGGCCGAGGAGGCCAAGGCCGCGCTCGAGGACCTGGTACTGGGCCGCGTCGTCACGCTCGGCTTCGGCGGCGAACGGCGCGACCGCCACGGCCGCACGCTCGCCCACCTGCACGATGAGGGCGGACGCTGGATCCAGGGCGCCATGATCGAGGCGGGGCTCGGCCGGGTCTACAGCTTCCCCGACAACCGCGCGCTGGTGGCCGACATGCTGGCGCTGGAGATGCACGCGCGCGCGGAGGGGCGCGGGCTGTGGGCCAATCCCTATTTCGCCGTGCTGGCGGCGGACGAGGACGTGCCGCTCGACCGCTTCGTCGTGGTCGAGGGCGTGATCGCGGACGCGGCGGACATCGACGGGCGCGTCTATCTCAACTTCGGCGCCGACTGGCGCTCCGACTTCACCGTCACCATCGGCCGCAAAGCCGCCACGGTCTTCGCCGACGCTGGCGTCGATCCACTGGCGTTGGCCGGCGCGCGCGTGCGCGTGCGCGGCTGGACCACGTTCCGTAACGGCCCGATGATCGAATTGAGCCATCCCGAGCCCCTCGAGGTACTCGACCCATGACGTCGCCGCGCCGCCCGCACTTGATCGCCCTGGTCCTGGCCGGGTTCGCCCTGGCCGCGGTCCAGGGCTGCACCACCAACCCGGCGACCGGCCAGCAGGAGTTGACCGTCATAGGACCCGAGCAGGAGGCGTCCATCGGGCGCGACGAGCACCCGAAGATCATCAAGGAGTTCGGCGGCGTCTACGAGGAGGACCCCGAGCTCAACGCCTACGTCGCCGGCATCGGCGCGCGCCTGCGCGCGGTTTCCGAGCTAAACAACAAGCCGTTCACGTTCACCCTGCTCGACAGCCCCGTGGTCAACGCCTTCGCGCTGCCCGGCGGCTACGTCTACGTCACGCGCGGGCTGTTGGCGCTGGCCAACAGCGAGGCCGAGCTCGCCGGCGTCATCGCCCACGAGATCGGCCACGTCACGGCGCGCCACACGGCCAACCGCGTGACCACCGGGCTGTTCGCCAACCTGGGCGCGGCCGTGCTGGGCGCAGCGCTGGGCAGCCAGGCGGTCGCCGACCTCGCCCAGGTCGGCGCGGCGGCGGCGGTGCAGAGCTACAGCCGCGAGCAGGAGATGGAGGCCGACACACTTGGCGTGCGCTATCTCACGCGCGCCGGCTATGACCCGCACGCCATGGCGTCGTTCCTGGGCAGCCTGCAGCTCGACAGCCAACTCGAAGCCAAGTTGGCCGGGCGCGAGGGCCGCGAGGCGGAGCACAGCCTGTTCTCGAGCCATCCGCGCACCGGCGACCGCATCAAGCGCGCGGCCGACGCGGCCGAAGGCACTCTGGTCGCCGAGCCCAAGGTCAACCGCGACGGTTACCTCGAGCGCATCGCCGGCATGCTCTACGGCGACAGCCCCGAGGAAGGCTTCATCAAGGGCCGCACGTTCGCCCACCCGGGGCTCGGCTTCGGCTTCGACGTGCCCGAGGGCTTCCGGCTCAACAACAGCACCGAGGCCGTGGTCGCCGTGCGCAAGGACGGCGCGGCGATCCGCTTCGACGGCGCGCAGGTGGGCCAGGGCGCCGACCTGCGCCACTACCTGGCGCAGGACTGGCTCGCCCAGGCCAACCTGGTGAACGTGGAGGCGCTCACCGTCAACGGCATGGCTGCGGCGACCGGTGTCGCGCGCGGCCAGACCCGGTCCGGCCCGGTCGACGTGCGCGGCGTCGTGGTGCGCTACGACGCGAACCAGATCTACCGCTTCCTATTCGTCACGCCGGCCAAGGTCACGGCGTCGCTCGATCAGGCACTGCGCGAGACGACCTACTCGTTCCGGCCGCTGACGGCGGCCGAGAAGGCGGGGCTGCAGCCCACGCGGGTCGAGTTGGTGCGCGTCAATGCGGGTGACACCCACGAGACCTTCGCGCGCATGATGCCGTTCGAGGATCTGCCGCTGGACCGCTTCCGCACGCTCAACGGGCTCGCGCCCAACCAGCCTCTGCAGGCCGGCCAGCTCGTCAAGATCGTGGTGGAGTAGGCGTCAGCGCTTGCGGTCGAGGATACGGTAGACCTCGTCGTCGTTGCGCTTGCCGACGACCTGCACGCGAACGGTCTCGTCCACTACGTCGTAGACGATCCGGTACTCGCCGACGTCCGCGCGCATCAGGGAAAATCCCTTGAGCGCGCGGGCATCCGGCGGGTTGGGATCGCGCGCAAGTTCCGTGATCTTGCCGATGACCTGGCGGCGGTGCTTGGGCGGTAGCTTCTCGACGACGCGCGCGGCCTGTCGCGACAGGTCAATCCGGCGCATGGGCCAGGCGACGCAGCAGGGCCTCGCTCGCGTCCGCGCCCAGGAAGCCTTCGCCACCGGCCGCTTGCGCGCGCAACGCCCACCACGCGTCCTCGATGGCCTCCAGCCGCTCGTACTCCTCGGTGGACAGGACGACCGCCACCGGCCGGCCGTGCTTCTCGATGCGCACGGGCTCAGACCTGGCCAAATCGAGCAGACGCCCGAACTCGTCCTTCGCCTGCTTCGCCGCGACGCTCTTCATTAATCCGTGCTCAGGGCTATTCGAGCCATTATGTTCTCTTGCATCTCCTAACGCAAGGGCTTGATCACGCCCCGGCGTTGGCGCGTTCCAGCATGGCGTGGAGCAGCACGTTGCACCCGGCCTCCAGGTGCTCCTTCTTGGCGTTCTCGACCTCGTTGTGGCTGATGCCCTTCTCGCACGGCACGAAGATCATGGCGGTGGGGGCGACGCGCGCGACGTAGCACGAATCGTGGCCGGCGCCGCTGACCATGTCCTTGTTGCTTAGGCCTAGCGTCGTCGTCGCGGCGCGCACGGCCTCGACGCACGCCGGATCGAACGCCACGGGCGGCGAGGTCCAGATCGTCTCGATGGCGATGGCGACGCCGCACTCGGCCTCGGCGGCGCTCGCCTGGGCGCGCAACTCGGCGTCCATGGCGTCGAGCGCGGCGCCGCTCGGATGGCGCATGTCGATGGTCAGGTAGACGTGGCCGGCGATGGTGTTGCGCGAGCCGCGCGGCGCCACGTCGACCACTTTGCACGTGGCGCGGCCGTGAGGCGCGTGGCCCTTGGCGGCGGCGTCAGCGGCGGCGATCACGCGCGCCGCGGCGACCATGGCGTCCTTGCGCATGGTCATGGGCGTGGGGCCGGCATGCGCCTCCATGCCGTCGATGCGCACGTCGTACCAACGGATGCCCTGGACGCCGGTGACCACGCCGATGGTGCGGTCCTCGGCCTCCAGGATCGGGCCCTGCTCGATGTGCGCCTCGAAGGCGGCACCGATGGCCCGGCCGCCGACCGGCGTCGCGCCGGCGTAGCCGATGCGCGCCAGCTCCTCGCCGAACACCTTGCCGTCCAGGTCCTTGGCCTTCAGCGCCTCGTTCACGTCGAACACCCCGGCGAAGGCGCCCGAGGCGACCATGGCCGGGGCGAAGCGCGCGCCCTCCTCGTTGGTCCACACCACCACTTCGACGGGCGCCTCGGTCTCGATGCCGGCGTCATCGAGCGCGCGGATGACCTCGAGCCCCGCCAGGACGCCGTAGACGCCGTCGAACCGGCCACCAGTCGGCTGGGTGTCCAGGTGGCTGCCCGTGATGATCGGCGGCAGATCCTCGTTACGTCCCCGGCGGCGGGCAAAGATGTTGCCGATGCGGTCGATGGTGACGGTCAGGCCTGCCGCGCGGCACCAGGCGACGAACAGGTCGCGGCCCAACTTGTCCTCGTCGGACGCGGCCAGCCGGCAGCTGCCGCCCTTGGCGGTGGCGCCGATCCTCGCCATGTCCATAAGGCTCTGCCACAGCCGATCGCCGTTGACCCTCAGGTTGCGCATCGTGGCCCTCCGTCGTCGAGCGCGCCGTCCGGGCCCCGATCTACCACCAGAGCGGGGACCGATCACGCGGAATCACCTTGTGATTCCACGTGATCGGGCAAGCCGCTCTGGATCGTCGAATCGCGACCAACCTTATCCGATCAAGCGGAACCACGTCGGTTCGGTTTGATCGGATGTTGCTCTATCCGTCGATACGGTCGATGACGGCGCCGGTGGGGTCGAGGCAGAGGGCCTTGAGCGCGCCGCCGAAGCCGCAGCCGGCGTCGGCGGTGACGGTGTAGGGCGTCTCGGCGATGCCGCCGTGGCGCGGGTCGAAGCCGCGCACGACCCGGCGGAACCCGGCGTAGGGCGCGCCAAGCGCGGCGAAGCCGCCGCTGCCCCACCACAGGGCGTCGCCCTGGGCGGCCAGCGGGCGCGATGGGTCCAGCCCGGAATGGACGAACAGCAGGCCGTCGTGGGTGGTGAACGCCGCGCGCTTCAGCGAGTGCAGGAACTCGTCGTGGCCGGGGTGGCCGCGCATGGCCTCGCGCAACGCCCCGGTCCAGCGGGTCAGCGCGGTGACGCTCACGCGCGCCGCCGCCATGCCGCCTTCGGCGTCGAAGCCGTAGGCGCGGATGGTGGCGTCCACGCCGCGCTGGATCATCCAGGCGAGCACCTGGGTCGGCTCCATGGCGAGCTGGAGCTGCAGCAGCTTGTGCCACATCTCCTCCTGGGCGCCGCGCAGGTACGCGAGATCGCAGACGAAGGCGTTGGGCCGTGCGAGTGCGAGCCGGCGGAACGCGAGCAACTCGTCCAGTACGCCGCCGGAACCCGCGCCGACACCCAGATAGTTGCCCAGGTAGACCAGGCGGTCGCCGGTCGCAAGCCGCGCGGCCAGGTCGCGGTGCACCCGGATCAGCCGGTCGATGTCGCCGTGGATCGCGCCGATGGCCCAGACGCGCCGCGCCGGACCCAACCGGGTGAACTTGGCGCGATCGAGGACGGTGGCGCCCGCTTCGCCGTGGCGCGCGCCGCCCTCGTCCTCGCCCACCGGAATCGCCCTGGTCAGGCGATCTGCAGCTGCCGGTTGACGTGCTCGACCGCCTTGTCGGGCTCGATCCGCTCGACCGCCGCGAGTTCACGCACCAGCCGGTCGAGCGCCGCCTCGTAAAGCTGACGTTCGCTGTAGGACTGGTCGGGCTGGCCGACGCGGCCGTGCAGGTCGCGCACGACCTCGGCGATCGACGCGGGGTCGCCCGAGTTGATCTTGGCCTCGTACTCCTGGGCGCGCCGGCTCCACATGGTGCGCTTCACGCGGGCGCGGCCCTTAAGCACGGTGAGCGCCGAGCGCATCTTTTCGCGGCTCGACAGCTTGCGCATGCCCGAGGTCTCGACCTTGTTGACCGGCACGCGCAGCGTCATGCGGTCCTTCTCGAAGTTGACCACCAGCAGGTTCAGGCTGGCCCCGGCCAGCGAACGCTCCTCAATGCCGGTGATCTTGCCCACCCCGTGGGTCGGGTAGACGACGTAGTCACCGGCCGAAAAGCCGTTCTTCTTCATGTGTTTGCCTATTGTACGTACAATCCCGTGGGCGATCTCGTGGGCGATTTCGGCGGCCTGGGGGCCGGCGACGATCTTGGCGGGGCCCTTGATCGGGCCGCTCGGCTTGCCCTTGGGGCGTACCGGCGCGATCTGGATCTTCGGCATGGCGACGGGCGCCTTGGGCGCGGTCGGCGCCGACGCGGCCTGGACAGCGGGCTTGGCCACCGCGGGCTTCGCCGTCGGCTTGCCGTTGGCGTGCTTGGGCTTGCTTTTCTCGGCCGCCGGCTTCGGCTTGGCCGCGGCCACCTTCGCGGTCGACGGCTTCGAGGCCGCCGCCTTGGCGCGGCCCTTGGGGGCGTGGCTCTTGAGATTGGCCTTAGACTTCGAGCTCTTTGTCATGGAACGCGCACAAACCTCCTCACCACCGGCGCTTTTCAGCTCCGGTCATGATGCCGATAACGCTATGGCTGTAACCCGACGCGCGATCGGGATACTTGGCACCCTGTGGTCCGCGCCCGGCTTTCAGGCCCGAACGAGCACCACCCTGACAACACCCGCCAATAGCACAGATCGCACCGAATGGCAAGCTGAGACAACGTTAACGCCGCGAATTAACCGTCCATTTCCGCAGGCTTGGGGTCGAAATACTGCATCTTATCCTTAACGTCCTTGTATTCGTCGGCGTCTGGCGGTGCCGCCTTCTTGCGGCTGATGTTGGGCCACTCGGTCGAATAGGTGCGGTTGAAGTCCACCCACTTGGCCATGCCGTCATCGGTGTCGGGCTTGATGGCGTCGATCGGGCATTCCGGTTCGCACACGCCGCAGTCGATGCACTCGTCGGGGTGGATGACGAGCATGTTGGCGCCTTCGTAGAAACAGTCGACCGGGCACACCTCGACGCAGTCGGTGTACTTGCAGCGGATGCAGCCCTCGGTGACGACGTACGTCATGGTTCCTCCTGGTCGCGGGCGCTCAGGCCCGTTCGTGCGTCCTTCGTTTCATGGCCCGGCGTCGCGCCCGCGCCCGATCGCCGTCGCTGACGTGCAGGAGGCCGGCGACCTGGCGCACCAACGCGTCCTCGTAGTCGTCGACCGCGTCGTCGGCCAGCACCACCTGCCACAACGCCGTGATGACCTCGATGCGCTCCTCGGCGTCCAGGGCCTGCTTCAGCACGCGGGTGTGGCGCACCAGATCGGTCGAACCCTGCGCCGCCGCCCGGCCCAGGTCGAGCAGAGCGCGCGACGCCGCCTCGCATAGGCCGAACCGGTCGGCGACCAGCCGCTCGGCGACGGCACGTTCGGCCGGGTGTTCGGCCTCGTCCGCGAGGGTCGCTTCCATCAGCAGTGCCGCGGCGGCAAGCCGCGCCTCGTCCTGGTCCAAGGCGGCCGGGGCGTTCCCAAACCCAAGCAGCTCAGCCACGCGCCTCAACATGCGCGGTCATATGTCATTTCGCGCCGCGCGGTGCAACCACTGGCGGATTGGGGTCTTCCGCCGGCATCGGTCGCGTCAGTCGCGCCCGGTGAAGAGGTCGATCGCGCGGCGCGCGGCCTTGGTCGGCCGGCCCTGGCCGGGCTGCCGTGCGGCCGGCGCCGCCTCCGGTTCCAGCGCGTCCGGCGCGGGCGGCGGCGGGCTCAGATCCTCGTAGAGCACGCGGGCCTCGGCCGGCGGGCCGCGCCGCGCACCCAGCGCCAGCACGCGCACCACCTTGACCGACGGCCCCAGGCCGAAGGTCAGCACGTCGCCCGCGCGCACCAGGGTCGCCGCCTTGTCAATGACGCGATGGTTCAGGCGCACGCGGCCGCCGTTGACCAGGCGAGTGGCGAGCAAGCGGGTCTTGAGGAAGCGCGCGTGCCACAGCCACTTGTCCAGGCGCAGCGCCGGCTCGGTCATCGCGCGTTGCCCCAGTCGGCCAGCTTGGCGAAGGGCGAATGGGGATGGGGCGCGGGCGGCCGGCGAGGTGCGCGACGCGGCTTCGCCCGGGCGCGCGGCGGCGCGTCCACAGCCGCCGGGACATGCTGGAAACCGGTCGCCGCCAGCAGGCCATCCAGATCCTCCGGGCCAGCCAGGGCAATCGCGGTCTCGGGAACCGCGAAGGTGGCACCAGCGGAGCGCGCGGCCTTGCGCAGCGCGCGCCCCACAACCTCGACCTGATCGACACGCAGCGCGCGGCGGCCGATCGGCACGAAACCGATGGCCGTCAGGAAGCCCGCCGGCAGATCGGCCGCGCCGTCCAGCCAACGCTCGCCGCCGGTCGGTACCGGCGGATGGTCGCGCTCGCCGCTGGCAACGCCCCACAGCAGTGCCCGTGCCGCCAGCGCGCGCGGCTTGAGCGCGCCCTGAACGTAGACATGATGGCGGCCGAGCCGCACCCCGAAGCGCGCGAGGTGCACGCGGTCGGCTTCGCTCAAGGACCGGACCTGCTCGCGCACGTTTTCCGTGGGCACGCTGCCCAGCGCCTCGGTCAACGCGAAGGCGAGCCCGCGCGCCGCGCCCTCGAGCCGTGCCCGGGCCAGCGCGCGCAAGGCGCCGAGCGCGCGATCGAGCCAGCGATCGAGCCAGGCCTGCAGGTGCCTCGTCAGGGCGGCGCTCGTCGTCTCGGCGATCAGGTCGCCGGCCAGCAGCTCGACGCGCGGCGCCAGCGGCGCGGGTCCTGGCACCAGGCGCGCGACCGCGGCGCCATCCCAGGCGACGGTCCCGTCCTCGGCGACCAGGACGGCGGGGTCCCTATCCGCCAACAGCGTGGCGGCGCGCTGCTCCAGCAACGGACCCAGCGCGCGGCGCGCCACCGCCCAAACCGCGCGCCCCTCGCGTCGGGTCGCGGCGGGCCGCGCGACGAAGCGGAAGCCGCTGAGCTGGCCCAGCACCTCGCCGTCCACGGTGACCGCGCCGCCCTCGTCGACCTCGGCCGCGGCGGTCTCGGCGTCCAGCCGGCGCACCAGCACGGCGGTGCGCTGGTCGACGAAGCGCTGGGTCAGGCCGCGGTGCAGGGCGTCGGACAGGCGATCCTCGATGGCGCGCGTGCGCTCCTGCCACGGCGCGGGATCATCCAGCCAGCCGGGCCGGTGCGCGACGTAGCTCCAGGTGCGGACGTGCGCCATGCGCGCCATCAGGGTGTCGATGTCGCCGTCGACGCGGTCGAGCCGTTCGATCAAACGCGCCACCCAGTCGCCCGGCAGGCGGCCCTCGCCGCCGCGCAAGTGGCGGAAGACCCGGTCGACGAAGCGCACGTGCTCCTCGGCCAGGGTCTTGCGGTAGTCGGGCACCTGGCAGACGTCCCACAGGAGGCGCACGCCCGCCGGATCGGCCGCGAGCGCCGCGATCTCGGGGTTCCGGGCGAGCGTCGCCAGGGCCTGGTGGTCGACGGCGCGGCGTTGGCGCACCAGGAAACCGTGGGGCGGCGGCGCCTCGAGCGAGGCGAGCAGCGCGCCGAGCGAGCGGGTCTCCAGCCGGCTGTTGCGCCAGCGCACACGGGTCAGCGGTGGGAAGGCGTGGCCTTCGACGGCCAGGGCGACCGCGGGATCGAGCTCGCCCACGTCGGCCGTGGTGCCGAAGGTGCCGTCGTTCATGTAGCGCCCGGCTCGTCCGGCGATCTGGGAGATCTCGGTCACGTCCAGCGCTCGCGGCGCCACGCCGTCGAACTTGCGCAGGCCGGCGAACGCCACGTGGTCGACGTCCATGTTCAGGCCCATGCCGATGGCGTCGGTGGCGACCAGGTAGTCGACCTCGCCGGACTGGAACAGCGCGATCTGGGCGTTGCGCGCGCGCGGGCTGAGCGCGCCGAGCACCACCGCCGCCCCGCCCCGGTGGCTGCGCAACGCCTCGGCGACGCGGTAGACCTCGGCGGCCGAGAACGCGACCACGGCGGTGCGCCGGGGCAGGCGCGTGATCTTGCGGTAGCCGGCGTGGATCAGCTTCGAGAAGCGCGGGCGCGCCACGTACTCCGCCTCGGGCACCAGGCGGCGCAGGATCGGGCGCACGGTCTCGGCGCCCAGGAACAAGGTCTCGTGCTGGCCGCGCGCGTTTAGCACCCGGTCGGTGAACACGTGGCCGCGTTCGTCGTCCGCGGCGAGCTGGACCTCGTCGATGGCGACGAAATCGACCGCGTGGTCGAGCGGCATGGCCTCGGTGGTACACACGAACCAGCGCGGTCGGGCCGGGACGATCTTCTCCTCGCCGGTGACCATCGCGACCGTGGCGGCGCCGCGCGCCCGCGCCGCGCGGTCGTATACCTCGCGCGCCAGCAGGCGCAGCGGCAGGCCGATGATGCCGCTTTCATGGCCGAGCATGCGCTCGAGCGCGAGGTGGGTTTTGCCGGTGTTGGTCGGCCCGAGGATTGCGACCACCCGGCCCTGCTGGCCTGCCATCAACCCCAAGATCGTTCGCCGCGCGCCCCCTGACAAGGGGCTCGGCGCCCCACCAAGGGGCTTGAACGAAGCCGCGCCGTCGCACATATCGAAGCCCCGAGCGGGGCAACGGCAGGGTGTGGTGATGACGGCGGACGGCAAGGGCCAGGAAACCCACGCGTTCAGGACCGAGGTGGCACGCCTCCTCGACCTGGTGGTCAACGCGCTCTACTCGAAGAAGGAGATCTTCCTACGCGAGCTGATCTCCAACGCCTCGGACGCGTGCGACCGGCTGCGCTACGCCGCGCTCACCGAACCGGCGCTGATCGCCGAGGACGCCGAGCTCGCCATCCGCCTCCGCCCTGACAAGGCGGCGCGCACCCTGACCGTGATCGACAACGGCATCGGCATGAGCCGCGAGGAGCTGATCGAGCACCTGGGCACCATCGCCGGTTCGGGCACGGCCGCCTTCATGGCCCAGCTCTCGGGCGACAAGGCGAAGGATGTCTCGCTGATCGGCCAGTTCGGCGTCGGCTTCTACGCCGCGTTCATGGTCGCCCGCGAGGTCGCGGTCACCAGCCGGCGCGCGGGCACGGACGCCACCTGGACGTGGCGCTCGGACGGCAAGGGGGCCTTCGCCATCGAGCCGGGCGTGGCGGGTCCACGTGGGACCGCGATCACGCTCCATCTCAAGGACGGCGAGGACGAGCACCTGGAGCCTCAGCGTCTTGAGCACATTGTGCGCACCTATTCCGACCACATCGGCCTGCCGATCCTGCTGGAGGCGAGCGCGGGCGCGCCCGAGCGGCTGAACAGCGCCGGCGCGCTGTGGGCGCGCGACAAGGCCTCGATCGACGCGGCGCAGTACCGCGAGTTCTACCACCACGTCGCGCACGCGGCGGACGAGCCGTGGCTGACCCTGCACAACCGCAACGAGGGCACGGTCGAGTACACCAACCTCTTGTTCGTGCCGACGCGCCGACCCTTCGACCTGTTCGTGCCCGAGCGCCACCACCGCGTGAAGCTTTACGTCAAGCGCGTGTTCATCACCGACGACTGCCAGGACCTGATGCCGGCGTGGCTGCGCTTCGTGGCCGGCGTGGTCGATTGCGCCGACCTGCCCCTCAACGTCAGCCGCGAGATGCTGCAGGCCAACCCGGTGGTGGCCAAGATCCGCCAGGGCCTGACCAAGCGCGTGCTCGACGAGCTGGCGCGCAAGGCCAAGGACGACGCCGACGGTTACGCCGCGTTCTGGGAGGCCTTCGGCGCCGTGCTCAAGGAGGGACTGTACGAGGATCACGCCCGGCGCGATGCGCTGCTCGGGCTCGCGCGCTTCCGCTCGACCGACAGCGACAAGCCGGTCGCGCTCGAGGACTATGTGGCGCGCATGAAGCCGGGGCAGGACGCCATCTTCACCATCGCCGGCGAGGACCCCAGGGCGCTGGCCGCCAGCCCGCACCTGGAGGCGTTCAGCGCCAAGGGCGTCGAGGTGCTGCTGCTGACCGACCCGATCGACGAGTTCTGGGTGCCGGCGGTCGGCGCGTTCAAGGACAAGCGCTTCGTCTCGGTCACGCGCGGCGAGATCGACCTCGACGCCATCGCGCCCCAGCCGGACGCGGCGCCGAAGGCCGACGCGGCGGACCCCAAGGTCAAGAGCCTGATCGCTGTGTTCAAGCTGGCGCTCGGCGACAAGGTGAAGGACGTGCGCGCGAGCGCGCGGCTGACCGAAAGCCCGGTCTGCTTGGTCGCCGACGCGAACGACCTGGACCTCCACGTGGAACGCATGCTGCGCCAGCACCAGCGGGTCGACACCACGTCCAAGCGCATCCTGGAAGTCAACCCGGGCCACGTCCTGATCGGCGCGCTCGCCCAACGCGTGCACCGGGGCGACGCGGTCGACGCGGTCGAGGAGATGGCGCACATCCTGCTCGACCAGGCTCTGATCCTGGAAGGCGAGACGCCGGCCGACGGCGCGGCCTTCGCACGCCGGCTGTCGAGAGCGCTCACGCGCGGGCTGACGGCGTAGACGCGGTCGCCGGGCGGACCAGGGCGTCCACGGCGATTGTGCCGCGCGGTCCGGCGATCACGGGGTTGACGTCGAGTTCGGCGATGGCGTCGCCGAGCGCGTGCGCCAGGCCCGAGAAGCACGCCACGGCCCCGGCCAGGGCCGCGCAGTCGACCGGCGGCCGGCCGCGGACGCCGACCAGCAGCGGCGCCAGCCGCAGCCCTTCGACGAGGCGCAGAGCGGTCGCGGGGCCGAACGGCGGCAGCGCGAACGCCGCATCGGCCAGAACCTCGACCAACTCGCCACCTGCGCCCGCCACCACGATGGCGCCGAAATCTGCGTCGCGCACCCGGCCCAGCACCAACTCGACGCCGCGCGGTGCCATGCCCTGGACCAGCACCCGGGGCCCCAGGCGCGCCGCCAAATCCGCTTACGCCTCGGCGACCGATTCAGCTGTGCGCAGCGCCAGACGCACACCGCCCACATCGGTCTTGTGCAGGGCACCAGCGGCGGTCTTGAGCGCGACCAGCAGTCCCAGCGCGCGGGCGGCCGCGATCGCCTCCTCGGCGCTGGCCGCGTGGCGCCAAGGGACGGTAGGCACGCCGAAGTCGGCGAGCATGGCGAGGCCTTCGGCCTCGTCGAACACCCGGCCCTCGGCCAGGCGCGCGCGCCAGCGCGCGACCGTCGCGGGTGCCGGCGCGTCGGGCGGCGGATCCTCAGCCCGCGCCCGCGCGTCGCGCCGGTCGAGCGCGTGGCGGATCGCCTTCAGGGCGTTGTAGCCGCCGCCCAGGACGACGATCCCGTCCGCCGCCAGCGCCTGGACCGCGTCGGGGTGAAACTGCCGGCTCGTGAAGCTCGCCGCCACGACGGGCAGGGGCGCCGTGGCAGCCACGCGCCGGCAGACTTCGGCGACGCCGCGCGGCACCGGGTCGGTCGCCGCCGCGCCGTACTCGGTCATGGCGACGGCGATGGCGGTGTCCGGGTCGCGGGCCAGGTCGTCGAGACTGGCGGTGAACCGGTCGATCCAGTCGGGTTCGCCGCACCAGGCGTCCAGCGGGTTGGTCGCCGGCAGGTCGGGCGCCAGGCGCGCGGGGATGCGCGCCCGTGTCGCCTCGCCGATGGGCGCCCAGGGCACGCCGATGGCCTCCGCATGATCGGCCAGCACCGCGCGCTGACCGCTGGAATCCGTAATGGCGTTCTCGCCGTCGGTCACCTCGGGGACGCCGTGATCGTCGTAGCGCACGAACCACACGGTCGCCGCTCCTTGGTAATCCGCCGCCGGGATCGCGACCTGCAAGTTGCCGTCGGCGGTCCAGGCCAGGTCAATGGTGGCGACGGCCGCGTCCTCGTGCACCGCTCAAATCAGGGCCTTGAGCCCGGCGCGGTCGCTGCCGACGATGTGGGGCACGCCGTCGACCACGGCCTGGGGCGTGTAGACCATGGGCGAGCCGAGCGCGCGGGCGTAGGCGCGCTGGCGCTGGGTGTAGTCCGGCTTGGCGAAGCGAACAGCCCGGCCGAGATAGTCCCAGTAGTCGACGCGGAAGGCGAGCGCCAGGATCTCGGGGCGCCGCGCCAGTTCGCCGAGGAACTCGTCCGCCGGCGGACACGAGTTGCAGCCCTCGGACGTGTAGAGTTCTACCACCACCGGCGCGCGTTCCTCGACGCGAGCGGCGGCGCCGAACGTCACGGCAACCACGAGCCAGGGTAGCGGTCCACATCATGGGGCGGACCCTATGGGGACGCCGGCCCACGCGCGAACCACAACGGGGTGAAGCGCGCGTGGGCCGGCCGTGATCGGTCCCCGCTCTACGCCGCCTCGGCGATGCCGCGCAGCACGTAGGGCAGGATGCCGCCGTGGCGGAAGTAGTCGAGCTCGTCGGCGGTGTCGATGCGGCACGTCACCGGCACCTTGTCGATGCGGCCGTCGGCGCGGCGGATCACCAGCTCCAGCGTCGCCCTGGGCTTCAGGCCCTGGGCGATGCCGCCGATCGAGACGCGTTCGGACCCATCGAGTCCGATGGTCTTGCGCGTGGTGCCGTCCTTGAACTGCAGCGGCAGAAGGCCCATGCCCACCAGGTTCGATCGGTGGATGCGCTCGAAGCTCTCGGCGACGACGGCGCGCACGCCCAAAAGCCGGGTGCCCTTGGCCGCCCAGTCGCGCGACGAGCCGGTGCCGTACTCCTTGCCGGCGAACACGACCAACGGCACGCCGTCCTTCTGGTAGCGCATGGACGCGTCGTAGATCGACATGACCTCGCCCGAGGGCATGTGCCGGGTCACCCCGCCTTCGGTCCCCGGCGCCATCTCGTTGCGCAGGCGGATGTTGGCGAAGGTGCCGCGCATCATGACCTCGTGGTTGCCGCGCCGCGCGCCGTAGGAGTTGAAGTCCGGTGCGCCGACACCGCGCTCGATCAGGTACTTGCCGGCCGGGCCGTCCTTCTTGATCGAGCCCGCCGGCGAGATGTGATCGGTGGTGATGCTGTCGCCCAGCACCGCCAGGAGGCGCGCGTCGGCGATATCGGTCAGCGCCGTGGGCTTCGCCGGCATGGCATGGAAGTAGGGCGGGTTCTGCACGTAGGTCGAGGCGCCCTGCCAGCCGTAGGTCAGGCTCTTGGTGGTCTTGATCTTGCGCCAGGCCGGGTCGCCGGCAAACACGTCGGCGTAGCGCGAACGGAACATGGCCGGCCTGAGCGCCTTGCGCATGGTGTCGGCGACGTCCTTGTTGCTCGGCCATATGTCACGCAGGAACACCGGCTTGCCCTTCTTGTCCTGACCGATCGGCTGCTTGGTCAGGTCGATCCGCATCGAGCCGGCCAGCGCGTAAGCCACCACCAGCGGCGGCGAGGCCAGGTAGTTGGCCTTGACGTGCGGGTTGACCCGGCCCTCGAAGTTGCGGTTGCCCGACAAGACCGAGGCAACCACCAGGTTGCCGTCGGTCACCGCCTTGGCGATCGGGTCGGACAGCGGCCCGGAGTTGCCGATGCACGTGGTGCAGCCGTAGCCCACCAAATTGAAGCCCAGCTTGTCGAGCGGTCTCTGCAGCCCGGCGTTGGCCAGGTAGTCGGTCACCACCTGCGATCCGGGCGCCAGGCTGGTCTTGACCCAGGGCTTGGCCTTCAGCCCGCGCGCCGCGGCGTTCTTGGCGACCAGACCGGCGGCGACCATGACCGCCGGGTTCGACGTGTTGGTGCAGCTCGTGATCGCCGCGATGACAACGTCGCCGTGGCCCAGGTTGTAGGACGTGCCGTCGACCTTGGTGCGCAGCGCCGGCCCCACGCCCGCCGCCTTCATGGCCTCGCCGAAGGCGGGCGCCGCGTTGGCCAGCGCGACGCGGTCCTGCGGCCGGCGCGGGCCGGCCAGGCTCGGCTCGACCGCGCCCAGGTCGAGCGCCAGCGTGTCGGTGAACACCGGGTCGGGGCTCTTCTTGGTGCGCCACATGCCCTGGGCCTTGGCGTAGGCCTCGACCAGGGCGCACGTCGCCGCGCCGCGGCCCGAGAACTTAAGGAACGCCACCGTCTCGGCGTCGATCGGGAAGAAGCCGCAGGTGGCGCCGTACTCGGGCGCCATGTTGGCGATGGTGGCGCGGTCGGCCAGGCTCAACTCGTCCAGACCTTCGCCGTAGAACTCGACGAACTTGCCGACCACGCCCTTCTTGCGCAGCATCTGGGTCACGGTCAGCACCAGATCGGTGGCCGTGGCACCCTCGGGCAGCTTGCCGGTCAGCTTGAAGCCGATGACCTCGGGGATCAGCATCGAGACGGGCTGGCCCAGCATGGCCGCCTCGGCCTCGATGCCGCCCACGCCCCAGCCCAGCACGGCCATGCCGTTGACCATGGTGGTGTGGCTGTCGGTGCCAACCAGCGTGTCCGGGTAGGCCGTGACCTTGCCGTCGGCGTCCTTGCCGGTCCACACCACCTTGGCCAGGTACTCCATGTTGACCTGGTGGCAGATGCCGGTACCAGGCGGCACGACGCGGAAATTGTCGAACGCTCCCGCGCCCCAGCGCAGAAAGGCGTAGCGCTCGCCGTTGCGCTCGTACTCCATCTTCACGTTGTCCTTGAACGCCGCGCGATCGCCCGCGCGATCGACCATCACCGAATGGTCGATGACCAGGTCGACCGGCGATAGCGGGTTGATCTTGCGCGGATCGCCGCCCATGGCCTTCATGGCGTCGCGCATGGCGGCCAGGTCGACCACCGCGGGCACGCCGGTGAAGTCCTGCATCAGCACGCGCGCCGGGCGGTAGGCGATCTCGCGGTCCGAGCTCTTCTTCTTGAGCCAGGTGGCCACCGCCTTGACGTCGTCCTTGCTGACCGAGCGGCCGTCCTCGTAGCGCAGCAGGTTCTCCAGCAGGACCTTCAGCGAGTAGGGCAGCCGGGTGATGTCGCCGAGCCCATTCTTGGCCGCCGCCTTTAAGCTCCAGTATCGGTAGCTTTTCGCCCCGACCTTGAGTGACTTCATGGACTTGAAGCTGTCGATTCGCTTACCGGTCACGGCGCTACCCCTCCGCAAGGCCCAGACGCCGGACCTTATAACATGGACGCCGACGGCGGCGTTACATCCGGCGCGGGATGTAGCGTGCCACCAGGGCGAGCGAGGCGGTCACCACCCCCGAAACGACGAACACGTAGGGCAGCGGCAGAACCAGCAGCATGACCGCGTAGATGCCCGGCACCGAAAGCTGGGCGGAATCCCGGTAGGTCATAAAGACAGCAGTCATTTCCGCCCTTTCCAGGGGCCGAACGGCGCGCAGGAAGAGGGTGTTGCCGGCGCCGTCGATGGTGCTGGTGAACACGGTCGCGGCCAGCAGCGTGGCGAAGCCGAGCCAAGGCCAGGGCGCCACCAGGGCGACCAGCAGCGTGATGGCGCCGGTGGTGCCATAGGCCCAGATCAGGTGCCGGCGCAGGCCGACTCGGCGCGCGATCCAACCGAACAGGGGTGCGCCGAAGATGCCGGCGCTGCCCAGCGACACCAGGAGCCCGCCCACCTCGGGGCCCAGGCCGTAGGTCACGCAGTAGATCGGCGCGTAGATGAAGAACATGTACCACCAGCCGGCGCGACCGAACGCCAGGATCCAGGCCAGGCGCAGACGCGGCTGGCGGGCGAAGCGCGGCACGAAGCGCAGCGGGTTGGCGGGGCGTGCGTGCGCCGGCGCACCCAGGCCGCGGTCGGCGATGCGCAGGGCCCAGAACAGTGCGAGCAGTGCCGCCGCGATCGAGCCGGAAAGCACGAAGGGCGCCCAGGGCGCCACGGCCTCCTGCAGCTTGACGCCCAGCCACGGGCCGACCGTCCACGGCCCCGCCGCGAAGAACAGACGCAACGGCTCGAAGCGCACCAGGTCGCGGCGCGGGATGTAGTCCAGGATGTAGAGGTTGAGCGGGATCTCGGTGCCGACGACGCCGAACAGCTGCAAGGCCATGCCGGCGGGCACGGACCACGGTTCGTCCAGGCCGATCAGGATCGCCGAGCTGATCAGGCTGAGGCAACCTAGCGAAAAGACCCAGCGCTGGCGCAACAGCGCGATCAGCATCGGCGAGGCCAGGCTGACGCCCAGCGCCAGCAGGCTGATGACGAAATAGACCTCGCTGACGCTCTGGGCGTCGTGGAACAGACGGTGCGCCGTCAGCGGGATGACCGTGATGAGCACGCCGCGCGCCAGCGTCAGCAGGAACCACAGGCCGACGAAGGTGGCGCGCCCAGGCACGCGCGTCGCGGTGGTCCCGGCGGTCTCGTTGAGCAGGCGCTACCCCGTTTTCCGGGCGCGGCGGCGGCCCGTCTTGGGCGCGAAGCGTGACGTCGCGCCCCACGTTTGGCAAGCCCGCCGTGTCGCAAGGCTGGCCAGGGCCACGGCCAGGCCGCATGATGCGCCGGCGCAGCAGCCTCAGCCGGCCGGACCCTTGCCCGTGACCAAGCCCGACCTCGACGCCATCGTCTTCGATCTGGGCGGCGTGCTGGTCGATTGGAACCCGCGCTACCTCTACCGGCGCGTGTTCGAGGGCGACGAAGATGCCATGGAGGCGTTCCTCGGCACGGTCGTGACGCCGGCGTGGATCATCGCCATGGACGCGGGCGAACCCATGGCAGACGCGGTCGCCCGCTTGGCCGCGCGCCATCCCGCGCAACTCCGGGCGATCGAGGCCTTCCAGACCCGGTGGCAGGAGATGTACCGCGGCGCCATCGTCGACTCGGTCCTGTTGCTGGGCGAACTTCACGCGCGGGGCTGGCCGCTCTACGCCTTGACCAACTGGTCGGCCGAGGCGTTTCCCGTCATGCGGCCGCATTTTCCGTTCCTGGAGTGGTTCCGCGGCGTCGTGGTGTCGGGCGAGGAAGGGCTGGTCAAGCCTGACCCGCGCCTGTTCCACAGGATGCTCGACCGCTTCGGGCTGGTGCCGGAACGCACGGTCTACATCGACGATTCGCATCCCAACGTCGCGATGGCCGGGGCGATCGGGTTCCACGCGGTCCATTGCCGAAAGCCAGCCGGGTTGCGTGCCGATCTGGCGCGCCTCGGTGTGCCGTGACGGCGTCGCCATGACCGCCCGGCTCGCGGTCGAGGGGCTGGCGTGCGTGCGCGGCGAGCGGCGCGTGTTCGAGCGCGTGGATTTCGCGCTGGGCGCCGGCGAGGCGCTGGTGCTGACCGGGCCGAACGGCGCCGGCAAGTCGAGCCTGCTGCGCACCCTGGCCGGGCTGATCGAGCCGGCGGCCGGGCGCATCGCCTGGGACGGCGCCGACGTCGCCGAGGATCCCGAGGCGTTCCGCGCCCAGGTCCAGGCCGTGTTCCACGCCGACGCCGTGAAGCCGGTGCTGACCGTGGCGCAGAACCTGCGCTTCTGGGCGCGCCTGCGCGGCGGCGATGACGCCCGGGTGGGCCGCGCGCTCGAACGGCTCGGTCTCGCGCGCCTGGCGGACGTGCCGGGCGGCGTCCTGTCAGCGGGCCAGCGCCGGCGCCTGGCGCTCGCCCGGCTGCTCGCCGCGCCCGCGGCGCTCTGGCTCATGGACGAACCGGCCGTGACGCTCGATCGCGACGCGGTGGCGGCGCTGGGCGCGGCCATCGCGGACCACCGCGCCGGTGGTGGGCTGGTGGTGGTGGCGACCCACGGCGACATCGCGCTGGCGGACGCCCACCGGTTGGACCTCGGCGCGGCGCGGGGGGCGGCGTGATTGGCACGTTCGCGGCCATCGTCGGACGCGACGTGACCCTGGCAGTGCGCCGGGGCGGCGACGCCGCCACGGTCGTCGCCTTCTTCGTGGTGGTGGTCACCCTGTTTCCCTTCGGCGTCGGGCCCGAGCCCAACCTGCTGGCGCGCATCGCGCCGGGGGTGCTGTGGGTCGCCGCCCTGCTCGCCGCGACGCTGTCGCTTGATCGCGTGTTCCGCGCCGACCTCGAGGACGGCTCGCTCGAACTCCTGGCGTTGGCGCCGTGCCCGCTGGTGGTCACGGTGCTGGCCAAGGTGCTTGCACACTGGCTGACCACCGGCCTGCCGCTGCTGCTGGCGGCGCCGGTGCTGGCGATTCTGCTCAACCTGCCATGGGACGGCTTCGAGGCACTGATCGGGGCGCTGGCGCTGGGCACGCCTTCGCTCAGCCTGATCGGCGCGGTCGGCGCCGCGCTGACACTGGGCGTGCGCCGCGCCGGGGTCCTGGTCGCCTTGCTGGTCTTGCCGCTGGCGGTTCCCGTCCTTACCTTTGGGGTCGCCGCCATCGAGGCGGCGTTGACCGGCCAAACGGCGGCGCCACACCTGATGATTCTTAGCGGATTCCTGCTCGGCGCGCTGGCGCTGGCCCCGTGGGCCGCGGCGGCGGCGGTCCGTCTGGCGCTGGACTAGAGGGTCGATGTCCTGGCACCTGCTGGCGAGCCCGGCGAGGTTCATGCGCTATTCCGAGCGCATCCGCCCGTGGGCCAGCGCGCTGGCCCTGGGCGCCATCGCGATCGGTCTCTACCAGGGCCTGTTCGCCTCGCCGGCCGACTACCAGCAGGGCGACACCGTGCGCATCATGTACGTACACGTACCCTCGGCATGGATGGCGCTGTTCTGCTACACGGCGATGGCCGTCTCGAGCGCCGGCTACCTGGTATGGAAGCAGCCCCTGGCGGAAATTGCGGCGCGCGCGACCGCGCCGATCGGCGCCTGCTTTACGGCGCTGGCGCTGGCCACCGGTTCCCTGTGGGGCAAGCCCATGTGGGGCACCTGGTGGGTGTGGGACGCGCGGCTGACCTCGGTCCTGGTGCTGCTGTTCCTCTATCTGGGCTACATGGCGCTGGCGGACGCCTTCGACGACCCGGTCAAGGGCGGCAAGGCGGCGTCGATCCTGGCGCTGGTCGGTTTCGTCAACGTGCCCATCGTGAAATTCTCGGTCGACTGGTGGAACACCCTGCACCAGCCGGTCTCGGTCGCGCGCATGGACGGCCCGACCATCGACCCCGCTATGCTGGCGCCCTTGCTGATCATGGCGGCGGGCTTCACACTCTACTACGTGGCGCTGGTCATCGTGCGCATGCAGGCGCTGGTGCTCGAGCGGCGCGTGCGCGCGCTGCAGCAGGTGGCGGCCGGCGCGTGACCGCGATCAACGACTTCCTCGCCATGGGCGGCTATGCATTGTTCGTGTGGCCGGCGTTCGGGCTGGCGGCGGTGGTGCTGGTCGGCCTGTGGCTGGGCAGCCACCGGCGCCTGCGCGCCAGCCGGCGCGCGCTGAGCCTGATCGAGCCGGAGCGGCGCGCGCGCGGAGGCGAGCCATGAAACGCAAGCATCGCCGCCTCGGGTTCCTGATGGTCGGCGCCGTGCTGCTGGCGGGCGCGGCCGCGCTGGTGCTCAGCGCGTTCGAGGAAAACCTCTTATTCTTCTTCACGCCGACTCAGCTGGCCGCCGAGTCGCAGCCCGAGGGGCGCCGCCTGCGCCTGGGCGGGCTGGTCGAGGAGGGCAGCGTGGTCAAGCAAACGGACGGCCTGACCGTGACCTTCGTCGTGACCGACCTGACCGAGACCGTGCCGGTGACCTACACCGGGGTGCTGCCCGACCTGTTCCGCGAAGGCCAGGGCGTGGTGGTCGAGGGCGCGCTCGGCGCCGATGGCATGCTGCGCGCCTCCGAGGTGCTGGCCAAGCACGACGAGACCTACATGCCCAAGGAGGTCAAGGAGGCGCTCGAGGCATCGGGCGAATGGCGCGGCGAGGAGGCGACCCCGTGATCGCCGAGCTTGGCCACTACGCGCTGGTGCTGGCGCTGCTGGTCGCCGTCGTACAGGCGTCGGTGCCGCTGATCGGCGCGGCGCGCGGCGACGAAGCCTGGATGGCTGTGGCGCCGTTCGCCGCCGTGGCCCAGGCGCTGCTGGTGGCGACGGCGTTCCTGGCGCTGATGCACGCCTACGTCACGTCGGACTTCAGCGTCGCCAACGTGGCCGAGAACTCCCATTCCCTGAAGCCGATGCTCTACAAGGTGGCCGGTGTGTGGGGCAACCACGAGGGCTCGCTGGTCCTGTGGGTGCTGATCCTCACGACCTTCGGCGCCGCCGTCGCGCTGGCCGGCGGCAACCTGCCGCCCGCGTTCAAGGCGCGTGCGCTGGCGGTCCAGGGCCTAATCAGCGTCGGCTTCCTGGCGTTCATGGTCGCGACGTCGAACCCATTTCTACGCCTGGACCCGGCGCCGGTCGAGGGGCGCGACCTGAACCCGTTGCTGCAGGACCCGGGGCTCGCGTTCCACCCGCCGTTCCTCTACTTCGGCTATGTCGGGCTCTCGATGGCGTTCTCCTTCGCCGTCGCGGCCTTGATCGAGGGCCGGGTCGATGCCGCGTGGGCGCGCTGGGTGCGGCCCTGGACGCTGGCCGCCTGGTGCGCCCTCTCGCTCGGCATCGCCATGGGCAGCTGGTGGGCCTACTACGAGCTGGGCTGGGGCGGCTGGTGGTTCTGGGACCCGGTCGAGAACGCCTCGTTCATGCCCTGGCTAGCGGCCACCGCGCTGCTGCACTCGGCGATCGTCGTGGAGAAGCGGAACGCGCTGAAAAGCTGGACGATCCTGCTGGCGATCATCGCGTTCTCGCTGTCGCTGATGGGCACGTTCCTGGTGCGCTCGGGCGTGCTGACCTCGGTGCACGCGTTCGCCACCGACCCGGCGCGCGGCGTGTTCATCCTGGGCCTGCTGGTGCTGGCGATCGGCGGCAGCCTGATGCTGTACGCCGTGCGCGCGCCAGCCCTGAAGCCCGAGGGCGTGTTCGCGCCGATCAGCCGCGAAGGCGGCATGGTGCTGAACAACCTGCTGCTGTGCGTGGCGTGCGTCGCGGTGCTGGCTGGCACGCTCTATCCCCTGGTGCTCGATGCTCTGGGCGGTGGCACGGTCTCGGTCGGGCCGCCCTATTTCGACCGGGTGTTCGTGCCGATCATGGTGCCGCTGACGCTCGCCATGGCCTTGGGTCCGCTGGTGCAGTGGAAGCGCGGCGACGGCCGCGCGGTGGTCCAGCGCATGGGCTCGCTGGCGGTGGCGGCGGCGCTGGCCTGGGTCGCGGGCATGGCCCTGGTCGACCGCGCCAACGTCGCCTCGGCGCTCGGGCTCGCGCTGGCCGCCTGGCTCGGCGTCGGCGTGTTGATCGAGTTCGGCGGCCGGCTCGGCCTCGGGCGCGTGCCCTGGCGCGACAGCGCCGCCCGTGCCGTCAACCTGCCGCGCGCGGCGTGGGGCATGACGATCGCGCATCTAGGTTTCGCCGTGATTATCGCCGGCATCACCGGTTCCTCGGCGTGGCGCACCGAGGCGATCCTCGTCATGCGTCCGGGCGACGCGGTCGACGTCGCCGGTTACAGCTTCACCTTCGAGGGGGAACGCGAGGTTCCCGGGCCCAACTACACGGCCCAGCGCGGCACGGTCACGGTCGCGCGTGGCGGCGAAACCGTCGCCGTGCTCGAGCCCGAGAAGCGCTTCTACCCCAGCCAGCGCACCACCACCACCGAGGCGGCAATCCACACCACATGGATGGCCGATCTGTACGCCGTGCTGGGTGACGCGGCGGACGGGCAGGGCTGGTCGATGCGTTTCTACCACAACCCCCTGGTGCCGTGGTTGTGGCTCGGCGGTCTAGTAATGGTGCTGGGCGGCGTGGTCAGCCTGACCGACCGGCGGCATCGGGTCGGCGCGCCGGCGCGCTGGCGGCTGGCTCCGGTGGCGGGGGACTGATCCCATGCGCGGCGCTTTCCTGATCGCCGTCCTGCTCGCGCTCGGCGCGACGCCCGCGTTCGCCGTGAAGCCCGACGAGATGCTGGCGAACCCGACGCTCGAGGCGCGCGCGCGGGCGATCTCGGCGGACCTGCGCTGCCTGGTCTGCCAGAACCAGTCGATCGACGATTCCGACGCCGATCTGGCGCGCGACCTCCGGCTGCTGGTGCGCGAACGACTGGTCGCCGGCGACACCGACAAACAGGCGCTCGACTATATCGTCGCGCGCTACGGCGATTTCCTGCTGCTCGATCCGCCGTTCAAGGCCAAAACCTGGGCGCTGTGGCTGGGCCCCTTCGTGGTGCTGGCGGGCGCCGCGCTGGCGGTCGGCGTCTACGTGCGCCGCCAGGCGCGCCGCGCCGAGCCCGCCACGACGCCGCTCTCGGCCGACGAGGCGCGGCGCCTGCGCGACTTGCTGGACGGGCCGCACGGCTGAGCCATGGTGACCTTCCTGCTGTTTGGCCTGGTCACGGTCGCGGTGCTGGCGATCCTGCTGGCGCCCCTGCTGCGCGCGCCGCGCAACGCCGCCGCGCGCGCCGCCTACGACCTGGAGGTCTACCGCGACCAGTTGCGCGAGTTGCAGTCGGACGCGCGGCGCGGCCTGATCGGCGCCGAGGCGCGCGACGCGGCCAAGCGCGAGATCGAGCGCCGCATCCTCGCGCTCGACCTCGGGCCGCGGGCGTGGGCCGCCGGCGGTACCTCGATGGTACGCCGCTTCGCCACCGCCGGCGCCATCCTGATGGGCGTGCCGCTGGCTGCCGGCGCGATCTATCTGGCGCTGGGTGTGCCCGGCTTGCCCGACCAGCCGCTCGCGGCGCGGGGCGACGCCATCGCGGCCGTGGGCGCCGAGGCCGGCGACATCGACGCCATGGTCGGCGGCCTGGCGGAACGGCTGCGATCCGAACCGGACAATCTGGAGGGCTGGACCCTGCTCGCGCGCTCCTACGGCGCGCTCGGACGCTACGACGAAGCGGTCGAGGCGCTGCGCCGCATGGTCGAGCTCAGCGACGGCAACCCCGACGCGATCGCCATGCTGGCCGAGCACATGGTGTTCGCCGCCGACGGCACCGTGACGCCCGATGCGCTCGCGCTGTTCGACCAGGTCGCGTCCGTGCAGCCGGACAACCCGGCGGCGGCCTTCTACCGCGGCATGGCGCGCGATCAGGCCGGCGACGGCGCCGGCGCGCTGGCCATCTGGACGGCGCTGGGCCAGGGCACGCCGGCCGATGCGCCGTGGCTGGCCAGCCTGCGCGACCAGATCACGGCGACGGCCCAGGCGATCGGCGCCGATCCGGCGACCTACCTGGCGGGCATCCCGGAACCCGCGCCGGCCACGTCGGCGGACGCGGGCGGGGTCGAGGCGTCGGGCCCGACCGCCGAGGACATGGCCGCCGCGGCCGACATGTCAGCCGAGGACCAGCAGACCATGATCCGCGGCATGGTCGAGCGGCTGGCCGAGCGGCTGGAGGAGGAGCCGGGCGACCTGGAGGGCTGGCTGCGTCTCGGCAACGCCTATCGCGTGCTGGGCGAGGCGGAAAAGGCGCGGGATGCCTACGCCCAGGCGGCGACGCTCAGCCCCGACGATCCGGCGGTGCTGGTGCCTTATGCCGAGGCGATCGGCCAGGCGGCGCCCGAGGGTGCCGGGGTGCCCGAGGCGGCGGCGCTGGTCTGGCGCCGCGTGCTCGAGCTCGACGGCGCCAACCCGTCGGCGCTATGGGCGCTTGGCCACGCCGCGGCGGCGGCCGGCGAGGCGGCCGAGGCACGCCGGCTATGGACCATGCTGCGCGATCTGCTGCCCGTCGGCAGCGCCGAGCGCGACCGGGCCGAGCAGGAGCTCGGCCGGCTGCCGGCAGGTTGAGGGGACGATGGGGGAATCCTACGATGTCGTGATCGTGGGTGGCGGCGTGCTCGGCTCGTCGGCGGCCTTTTACCTGAAGGCCGACGGGCGCCCCGTCTCGGTCGCCGTGATCGAGCGCGACCCGACCTACGAGTTCGCCTCGACGCCGCGCTCGGCGGGCGGCATCCGCCAGCAGTTCTCACTGCCCGAGAACGTGCTGATGTCCCAGTTCGGCCTGACGTTCTACAAGGCGTTCGCCAAGACCATGGCGACAGCGGACCAGGCGCCCGACGTCAGCCTGCGCCAGGGCGGCTACCTGTTCCTGGCGACCGAGGCAGGCGCCGGGGACCTGCGCGCGAGCCACGCGACCCAGATCGCCTGCGGCGCGCCGGTCGAGCTGATGGATCGCGATGCGCTCGCCCGCCGCTTCCCGTCGCTCAATCTCGACGGCATCGCGCTCGGCTCGCTCGGGTGCGAGGACGGCTGGATGGACCCGCACGCGATCTTGCAGGGCTTCCGGCGCAAGGCCCGCGACCTGGGTGCTGCCTATCGGCACGCCGAGGCGGCGGCGCTGGCGCACGGGGGCGGGCGCGTCACCGGCGTGCGGTTGACCACGGGCGAGATCGTGGACGCGGGAACGGTCATCGTCGCCGCCGGTGCGTGGTCGGCGCCCTTGTGCGCGACCGTCGGCATGGCGGTGCCGGTCGAGCCGGTGCGCCGTCTGGTCCACTACTTCGAAATCCGCGCCGCGCTCGAGCCCCTGCCGCTGACCATCGACCCCTCGGGCGTCTACTTCCGGCCCGAGGGTCGCGGCTACATCGCCGGCAAGTCCAACGAGGCCGAGCCCGCCGGCGCCAACTTCGAGGTCGACCACGCCTGGTTCGACGAGGTGGTGTGGCCGGACATCGCGGCGCGCGTGCCGGCGTTCGAATCCCTGAAGCCGGGCCGCGCCTGGGCCGGGCTCTACGACATCAACCGGCTCGACGAGAACCTGATCATTGGCGCCTGGCCCGGCGTGTTCGACAACCTGCTCGTCGCGTGCGGGCTGTCGGGCCACGGCTTGCAGCAGGCGCCGGCGATCGGCCGCGCCCTCAAGGAACTCGTGCTGGACGGTCGCTTCGTCACCCTCGATCTCGCTCGGCTCTCGTACGAGCGGGTGCTGGCCAACCGGCCGCTTTTCGAACGGGGCATCGTCTGATGGCCGCCTCGTTCGTCGCACCCGGCACCCGGCGCGCGGTGGCGTTGTGGCTGGGCCTTTGCGCCGCCCTGGTGTTCGCCATGATCGTGCTGGGCGGTGTCACGCGGCTGACCGAATCGGGCCTGTCCATTGTGGAATGGCGCCCGGTCACCGGCATCCTGCCGCCCATGGACGAGGCGGCGTGGCAGGCGGCGTTCGACGCCTACCAGGCGTACCCGGAGTACGAAATTGTCAACACCGGCATGACGCTGGACGCGTTCAGGACGATCTACTGGTACGAGTACGCGCACCGCCTGCTCGGCCGGCTGGTCGGCGTGGTGTTCCTGGTGCCGCTGATCGTCTTCGCGCTGCGCCGGCGCATCGGGCACGGCCTGGGTCTGCGCCTGGCCGCGATCTTCGCCGCCGGCGCGGCCCAGGGCGCGCTCGGCTGGTACATGGTGGCGAGCGGCCTGGTCGATCGACAGGGCGTCAGCCAGTACCGCCTGGCCGCGCACCTGGCGCTCGCGGTCGCGATCTACGCCCTGATCGTGTGGACCCTGTTCGACGTATTGCGCGGCCCTGCGTCGGGCCCGTGGCGTGGCGTGGCGCGCACGCTGGCCGCGTTCCTCGTCCTGGTGTTCGTCACCGTGATCGCCGGCGCCTTCGTCGCCGGCACCGACGCGGGCTTCGCCTACAACACCTTCCCGCTCATGGACAGCCGGCTGGTGCCGCTTGACCTTTGGCTGCTCGAGCCGTGGTGGATCAACCACTTCGAGAACGTCGCCACGGTGCAGTTCCAGCACCGCGTGCTGGCGGTCCTGACGGTGATCGTGGCCGCGCTGTTCTGGCTCGACATCTCGCGCGGCCGCTTGCGTGCCGATCTGCAACACGCGATCGGGGCAACTTTCGCCGTGGCCGCGGCCCAGGCCGGGCTCGGCATCGCCACGCTGGTGCTCGAGATGCCGATCCCGCTCGCGGCCGCCCATCAGGCCGGCGCGGTGGTGCTGGTCGCCGTCGTGCTGTGGGCGCTGCATAAGGCACGGCGGGTCTGAGCCCGACGGCACGCGCCCGGCCCCACGTCAGTGCGCGTGCCGGTGGTGCGCGTCGGGCATGTGCGCGTGCGCGCGGCGCAGCTGGACATGACGGTGGCTGTGCGGCTCGCCCGCCGGATCGCCGGGGTCGTGCGCGTGGCGGTGGTGAATGTCGTGGCGGTGACGGTGGCTGTGCTCGACCGGCTCGTGCTCGTGGTCGTGCTCGTGGACCTCGGTCAGGTGCAGCCAGACCCCGGCGGCCATGAGCAGGGCGGCGACCACGAAGCCGGCGCTCAGGCCCTCGCCCAGCAGCGGAATGGCCAGGGCGGCGCCCAGGAGCGGCGCGGTGCCATAGTAGGCGCCGGTGCGCGCGGCACCGGCTTGGCGCAGGGCCAGCACGAACAGCACCAAGCTAACGCCTTAGCCGGCGAAGGCTAGCGCGGCGACGGCGCCCAGCGCCGAAGCCGGTGGCCAGGTGGCGCCCAGGCCGAGCGCCAGCGTCGTGTTCACGGATCCGGCCGCCAGCCCCTTGACCATGGCCACGAGCACCGGATCGGCCAGCGAGACCTTGCGCGTGACGTTGTTGTCGATGCCCCAGCCGACGCACGCGGCCGCGATGAGCAACGGGCCGGCGAGCCCCGTCCAGCCGATCGCATCGGGCCAGACGAGGACGACGGCGCCCGCCGTGATCGCGGCCATGCCGATGACGACGCGGCGGTCGAAATTCTCGCGAAAAACGAACCACGCGATCAGGGCCGTTGCGACCCATTCGAGCGTGAGCAGCAGCGACGCCGTGCCGCCCGCCGTCAGCGCCAGGCCCGCCATCATGGCGACGGGGGTGAGCACGCCGCCGAACAGCACGGCGAGCCCGAGCCAGAGCCATCCATCGCCGAGGCCGGTCAGCGCCCGCAGCCGGCCGGTGACCAACGCGGTCACCAGCAGGCCGAGGCCCGAACCCAGGTAGAGCAGGCCGGCCAGGAGCAGGGGGTCGACGATGCCGAGCAGCAGTTTGGCGAAAGGCACCGTCGCGCCGAACAGCAGCGCCGACGCGAGCCCGAACGAGGCGCCCAGGAGCGCCGGGTTCGCTCGGTCGTGGCGCGCCATGGGCGGCCCCCACGTGTTCGGATGGTTCAGCGCACGCTGGTGGAGCTGAGGGGAATCGAACCCCTGACCTCCTCATTGCGAACGAGGCGCTCTCCCAGCTGAGCTACAGCCCCATGCGCGCGTGGCGCGGACTATGTGGTCCGCCTTCGCGGGGTGTCAAGCGAACCTCAATACTCTTGAATCGCGAGCAACTTTATCCGATCGGGGGGAACCGAGGCGGCTCCGTCCGATCGGATGTTGCTCTTAGAGCCCGGCCGTGCCCGTGCCCCACGCCGGATAGCCGCCGGCTTCCCAGCCGCGCCGGGTGCGCCGCAGCGCGACGATGCGTCCGAAGTTGTTCGATCCCGGCCCCTCATGCACGACGACGACGGTGTGCCCGGCGCGCGCCATGCGATCGCGCACCACGGCGGGGATGCGAGCGTCCACGTACGTCTCCTCGCCCTGGGAATGCACGCGCGGATGGTCGAGCGCCGCCTGCACGTCCATGCCATGGTCGACCACGTTCATGAACGTGTGCAGCACGCCGGTCTCGATGCGGTAGCCGCCCGAGCCCGAGCTGGCGAACATTCCCCGGTCGCGCCGGGCGGAGACGAGGGCGGGGGCGGCGAAGATGGGCATCTTGCCCGGACGCAGGCAGTTGGGGTGGTCTGGCCGGGGGTCGAAATTCTGCATGGCGTTGTTCAGGAACACGCCGACCTCGGGCACGTAGACCAGCGATCCGAAGCCGCTGGAGATGCTGACGCAGGTGGCCGCCGCGTTGCCCTCGGTGTCGGCCGCGACCATCTGGCTGGTGCCCGAGCGCTTGCCGAGCGTGCGCCGCGTCTCGAGCGCGCGCGGCTTCGGCCCCTTGGCGTCGAACGGCCAGGGGTCACCGGGCGCCACCGGCCGTGGCACGGCCTTGCCCAGGCGGATCAGGCGGCGGCGCACGTCGGCGAAGGCGCGGCTGGCCAGGCCGTCCACCGGCGCGCGCTCGACGTCCGGGTCGCCGTAGTGGACGATCGAATCGGTGAAGGTCAGCGCCAGCGCCTCGGCCGTCAGGTGGCGGTAGGCGAAGCTGTCCGGCCCGTGCCGCGCAAGGTCGAAACCGTCGAGCATCTGCAGCGCCTGGTACGCCACCTGGTCGTAGCAGGCGACCAGATCGTGATCGCGGTAGCGCGTCGGCTGCTCCACCAGCACGCGGGTGCGGTAGCCGGCGATGTCCTCGGCGCTCAGGATGCCGCCATGGCCCTGGACGTACCACGCGATGGCCGCGGCCACGGCGCCGCCGTGGAACCCGGCCGCGCCTTTGGCCGCTATGGCCTTGAGCGTGCGGGCAAGCGCGGATGTGTCAAGCCGGTCGCCCGTGGGCATCCAGCGCGGCGTGCGCGGCACGCGGCCACCGGGCAGCAGGACGGCGGCGGTATCCGGGAAGGCGCGGATCTCGTCCTCGCGGTCGGCGATGGTCAGCGCGTGCTCCCACGTGAAGTCGACGCCGGCCTCGGCGGCGGCGATGGCTGGTTCCAGCACGCGCGCGAACCTGAGCCGGCCGAACAGGTCGTGGGCGTCGCAGAAGCCCTTGACCGCGCCGGGCACCGCCACGGCCATGAAGCCGACCTCGGCCTTGCGGCCCTTGGTCGCCGGATGGCCGTAGTAGTGAAAGGCCGCGTCGTCGTCGACCTGGAACAGGGTGGGGTGCGCAGCGCCCGGCGCGCGGCAGTAATGGTCGAAGCTGACGAATCTGCGTTCGCGCGCCAGCCAGATCGTGGTGTGGCCGTAGCCACCCAGGCCGCAGCTCGCCGGTTCGACCACGAAGCCGACGAAGGCCGCGGCGACCAACGCGTCGATCGCGTTGCCCCCGGCCGCCATCATGGCGGCGCCGGCCTGCGCCTCGAGCGGATGGCCGCCGGCGCACACGGCGCCCGCTTCCAGCGCGGAGCGGGTGTAGAGCGGGTTGCTTTCACGCACTCTCGATGAAGGCATCTTGGCTCTCCGCTTGTCTTTGGCGCGCTGCGGGACAATCCGTTAGACTGCGCCTTCGAACGCATTGCAGGCGGGTGAACGATGGGCGCGGTACTGTGGCTGGTCGATACGGTGATCCAGCTGTTCCAGTGGGTCCTGATCGCCTATGTGATCATCAGTTGGCTGGTCAGTTTCAAGGTCCTCGACACGCGCAACCCGGTGGTCAATCAGATCGGCAACGCGCTTTATCGCATGACCGAACCCGTGCTGCGCCCGTTCCGGCGCTTCATACCCAACCTGGGCGGCATCGATATCACGCCGGTCGTCGTCTACCTGCTGCTGTTCTTCGTGCGCAAGCTGCTGTTCGACAATTTTGGCCACGCGATGATGTGACGGCGGTGTCGTTCGAGCGGGTCGCGAACGGCATCAAGGTGCGCGCGCGGCTGTCGCCGCGCGGCGACGACGACCGGCTGGAAGGCATCGCCGCGCTGGCCAACGGCCGCGCCTGCGTGCGTGCCCGGGTCGCCGCCGTGCCCGAGGCGGGCAAGGCCAACGGCGCGCTGGCGGCGCTGATCGCCGCGGCGGCCGGCGTGCCCAAGTCGCGCGTCAGCGTCGCGGCCGGCGCCAAGGATCCGGTGAAGACCCTGCTGGTGGAAGGCGACCCGGCTGTGCTTCTCTCCCGCCTCCGAACGTACCTCAAGGGAGTGACATGAGCGGCGCATCGATCATCGACGGCAAGGCGTTCGCCGAAGGCCTGCGCGCCCGCGTGGCGCGACAGGTCGCCGTCCTCAATCAGAAGCACGGGCTGACGCCCGGCCTTACCGTCATGTTGGTGGGCGAGGACCCGGCGAGCCAGGTCTACGTGCGCAGCAAGGGCAAGCAGACCGTCGAGGCCGGCATGAAGAGCGACGAGATCCGGCTGCCCGCCGACACCTCGCACGATACGGTGCTGGCCAAGGTCAAGGCGCTCAACCGCAATCCCTCGGTGCACGGCATCCTGGTGCAGCTTCCCCTGCCGAGGCAGGTCGATTCGACCGCGATCCTCAACGCCATCGAGCCGGCCAAGGACGTGGATGGCTTCCACGTCATCAACGCCGGCCGGCTCGCCACCGGCCAGGACGCGCTGGTGCCGTGCACGCCGCTCGGCTGCCTGCTCATGCTGAAGGACCGGCTGGGCGACCTCGCGGGCGCCGAGGCGGTGGTGGTCGGGCGCTCGAACATCGTGGGCAAGCCGATGGCGCAGCTCCTGATCAAGGAGAGCTGCACGGTCACCGTCGCCCATTCGCGCACGCGCGACCTGCCGGCCGTGTGCCGCCGCGCCGACATCCTGATCGCCGCCGTCGGCAAGGCCGAGATGATCAAGGGCGATTGGGTCCGGCCGGGCGCCACGGTGATCGACGTCGGCATCAACCGCGTGGAGCGTGACGGCAAGGCGCGGCTGGTCGGCGACGTCGACTTCGCCGGCGCGGCGAAGGTGGCGGGCGCGATCACCCCGGTGCCGGGCGGCGTGGGTCCGATGACCATCGCGTGCCTGCTGGTCAACACGGTGACGGCGGCGTGCCGCCAGGCCGGCGTACCCGTGCCCGAGGTGTAGGGGCTACACGGCGCGCGGATTCGCGATAGTGTCATCCCCGGGCGCCGCGCACGCGGCGAGCCGGGGATCCAGAGTCACGTCCGCCTCCTGGATGCCCGGTTCCGGCCCTTGGCCGGTCCGAGCATGACATCCGGAACAGATGCACATGGTGGCGTTCCCATGACCGAACTCGTCCTCACCGCGCTCACCTTCGTCGGCAGCCACTTCGTGCTGGCCAACGCGCCGGTGCGCGATGCGATCGCCAGCCGCTTCGGCGAGGGCCTGTTCCTGGTGGCCTACTCGATCATCGCCGCTGCGACCTTCGCCTGGATGGTCGTGGCCTACGGCGCGGCGCCCTATGTCGAGGTGTGGGCGGCGCCCGCGTGGGCGCGGCTTCTGCCGTTCGTCGTCATGCCCTTCGCGTTCATCCTGGTGGTGGCCGCTTACACCACGGCGAACCTGACCGCGGTCATGCAGGACAAGGTGGCGGCGCGGGCCGACCCGGCACCCGGCATCATGCGCATCACGCGCCACCCGATGATGTGGGGCGTCGCGCTGTGGGCCGCGTCCCACGCGCCGGCCAACGGTGACGCGGCGACGCTGATCCTGCTGGGCGCCATCGCCGTGCTCGCGCTGGGCGGCATGGTCATGATCGACATCAAGAAACGCCGCCGCTTGGGCGCCGACTGGGCGCGCTTCGCGGCGACCACGTCGATCGTGCCGTTCGGCGCCATCCTGGCCAAGCGCACCACCTTCGACGGGGCGGGGATCGGCTGGTGGCGCGTCGGCCTGGGCCTGGCGGCCTACGGCTTCTTCATGGCGATCCACGTGTGGCTGATCGGGGTGCCGGCGGTTCAATAGGTATCGTGCTGGCGGCGGCGCGCGCCTGCACGCTGTGCGCCGCGCACCTGCCGCTGGGGCCGCTCCCCGTGCTGCGCGCCGCGGCCACGGCGCGGCTGCTGATCATCGGCCAGGCGCCCGGCACCAAGGTGCACGCGACCGGCATCCCGTGGAACGATGCCTCGGGCGACCGGCTGCGCCAGTGGCTCGGCCTCGACCGCGACACCTTCTACGACGAGGCGCGTGTCGCCATCGTGCCCATGGGCTTCTGCTACCCCGGGCGCGACGCGAAGGGTGGGGACAAGCCGCCGCGCCCCGAGTGCGCGCCCCTGTGGCACCCGCGCCTGCTGCCCCTGCTACCAGACGTCGCGCTGACGTTGCTGATCGGCCGCTACGCCCAGGCGCGCTACCTGGGCGAACGTGCCGGGCCGACCGTGGACGCGACCGTGCGCGCCTGGCGCGACCACGCACCGGCGTGTCTGCCGCTGCCGCACCCGTCGTGGCGCAACACCGCGTGGCTCAAGGCGAACTCTTGGTTCGAGGCCGAGTTGGTACCCGCCTTGCCTCGGCGGGTAGCCGAGGTGCTCGGCCGCTCAGGCGGCTGACCGTTTCGGGTGCGCCCGCGCGATGGCGACGAAATTGTCGTAGAGCTTGCGCGCGTCGGCGCGAAAGCCGGCCAGATGGCGTGCCGCATCGACCTCGATCCGGGCCTGGCCGCCGGCGCCGAGGCTGAGCTCCAGGGCGTTCTTGTACGCCGGCACGCAGCCCCACTCGGGCACCGTCGCCTCGGTCAGTTCCACGTGGTACTGCACGCCGTAGGCGTTGGCGCCGACGCCGATCGCCTGCTTGGCGCACGCTGGCGATGAGGCGAGCGTGCGCCCTGCCGGCGGCAGGCGATCGACCTCGTAGGAATGCCATTGCAGCGCCGCGAAGCGCGGCGTCAGGCCGGCGCAGAACGGGTCGGCGCGGCCCGTCGCGGTCAGGGCGACGTCGAGGATGCCGATCTCGGGCTCGGGCGCCCGGCGCACCGAGCCGCCCAGCGCGTCCGCCAGCAGCTGGTGGCCGAGGCACACCCCCAGGTACGGCATGCCGATCGCTATGGCGGCGCGGATCGCGCGCTTCTCGTCGACCAGCCAGGGGTAGGTGTCCTCCTGCCAGGTGTCCATGGGACCACCCATGACCAGAAGCGCGTCGTAGCCATCCAGCGGTGGGATGCGCTCGCCCTCGTCCAGCTCGACCGCGTCCCAGACGATGCCGTCCTCGGCCATGAAGTCGCGCAGCGCGCCCGGGTGCTCCATGGAGATGTGCTGAAAGACGAGCCAGCGCATGATGGTCTCCTCAGGCGGCGCCGGCGATCAGCTTGGCCGCGCCGCTGACGATGGCGGCGACGCCGAAGCCGACGATGATCAGGCCCGAGACCCGGGTGACCCAGATCAGGACCTTCTCGGTGAAGCGGTCGCGGAACAGCGCCGCGCCAACCGCCAGCAGCATCCACCACGCCGCGGCGCCGGTTAGGATCGCCGCGATCAGCGCCACCGCGTCGATGCGCTGGAACACCAGATGCTCGATGCCGATCGCCGTGAAGATCGCGAGGAACGCCAGGATCGTGACGGGGTTGGCAAGCGTCAGCGCGAAGGCGCCGACGAAGGCGCCGATCAGGCTGATGTGGTCCTCGACGAAGACGCCGGTCTTGGGCCGGCGCAGGAAGGTGACGATGCCCAGCGCGCAAAGCAGCAGCCCGCCGCCGAGACGCAAGGGCGCCTGCTCCTCGGAAATGAAGCCGGCGACGAAGCCGAAGCCGAACAGGGCGATTGCGCCCAGCACCGTGTCGCCCAGCGCGGCGCCGAACCCCGTGGCGATGCCGCTCAGATGGCCTTGCTCGATGGAGCGGTGCAGGCACAGGATGGCGATGGGGCCCGCCGGTGCCGCGACGACGAATCCGACCACGAGACCCTTGATCAGAAGTCCCACGTCCAACGGTGCGTCCCCCCTTTGCCCCGCGACCGGGCGGACTATAGCCGCATCGGCGCGGCCCGTGTAACCCTCGGCCTCCCGCCAACAAAACGGGTCAGCTCCATGTGCGGCCGCTTCACGCTCCGCTCGCCGCCCGACGACGTGGCCCGCGCCGCCGGCGCCATGATGGACGTGGGCGCGTTCACGCCGCGCAACAACATCGCGCCCGGCCAGCCCGTGCTGGTGATCCGCCCGGGTGCCGCGGGCCCGATGCGCTGGGGTCTGGTCCCGTCGTGGGCCAAGGACCCGGCGATGGGCGCGCGCCTGATCAACGCCCGTGCCGAGACGGTCGCGGAAAAGCCCGTGTTCCGCGCGGCCTTCCGCGTGCGCCGCTGCGTCGTGTTAGCCGATGGTTTCTACGAATGGCAGGCGAACCCGCGCGGGCGCGGACCCAAGCGGCCGTGGTTCTTCCACCTGAAGGACGATCGGCCGTTCGCCTTCGCCGGCCTGTGGGAACGCTGGACCGGCCCCGAGGGTTCGGTCGAAACGTGCACGATCCTGACCACGACGGCCAACGCGCTGGTGGCAACCGTGCACGACCGCATGCCCGTGATCCTGACCGTGGACACGGTCGCGCGTTGGATCGCGACCTCGGCGGACGGGATCGCGGACCTGTTGGCGCCGTGCCCGGCCGAGGCCATGGCGGCCTATCCGGTGTCCGATCGGGTCAACCGGCCGGCCAACGACGATCCTTCGTGCGCGGCCCCGCTCGGGCCCGCCACCGGCACGCTCCTGTAGCGCCGAGGCGCCGGCTACATGGCGCAGTAGCCGCCGTCCACCGCCAGACAGACGCCGGTGACGAACGCCGAGGCGTCGGACAGGAAGAACACGGCCGGGCCGGCGAACTCGCTGGGCTCGCCGCGGCGCTCCATGGGCGTCATGCGCCGCATGGTCTCGTTCAGCGCCGCGTCCGCGTGGCGCGCCTCGGTGCCGCGCACGTCGTGGGTCGTGTAGCCCGGGTTGATGGCGTTGACGCGCACGCCGCGCGGCCCCCATTTCCGCCGCGAGCTGGCGCACCATCTGATCGACGCCGCCCTTCGACGCGCCGTAGGCGACCAGCGTGTCGAAGCCGACCATGCTGGCGGTCGAGGACGTGAACACGATGGACCCGGATCCCTGGTCGACCATGCGGCGGCCGGCGACCTGGGCGCACACGAAGGCGCCGCGCAGTTTAATGTCGTGCACCCGGTTCCACTCCTCGTCGGTCACGGCGACGGCCGGCTTGGCCAGGCTGACGCCGTGGTTGACCACGATGCCGTCCAGCCCGCCGAAGGTGGCGATCGTCTCGGCCATCAGGCGCTCGACCTGGTCGCGCCGGGCCGCGTCGAAGGTGACGCCGTGCACCCGGCCGCCGGTCGCGCCGATGGCGGCCACCGCGTCGGCGACATCGGCGGCGGTGCGCCCGGCCACCAAGGTCGCCGCCCCGGCCGCAGCGATGCCCTCGGCCATGGCGCGACCCAGGCCACCGCCCGCGCCGGTCGCGATCACGGTCTTGCCCGTCAGGTCGAACAGGGCGTTGGGCATGGCATGACCTCCGCGCCCACCTTCCCCTCGGGCGGCGCCCGCGGTCAGGCGGGCTTTGCGGCGCGGGCGCGCTCTGGCACCTTGGCGCCGCCATTCACGGAGGACACGACATGATCACCGCCGACCTCGCGCGCAGAAAGGCCCTCGTCACGGGTGCCGCGTCGGGCATCGGGCTCGGCACCGCGACGCTGTTCGCGCGTCTCGGCTGCGCGGTCGCGCTGAACGACGTGCCGGGAAACCCGAAGCTCGAGGCCGAGGTGGCACGCCTGCGCTCGTCGGGCCTGGACGTGCGCGCGGCGCCGGGCGACGTTGGCGATGCGGACGGCGTGCGCGCCATGGTGCGCCGCGCGGCCGAGGCCATGGGCGGGCTCGACTACCTGGTCAACAACGCGGCGACCCCCGGCACGCGGTCGCCGATCCCGCCGTCGGACCTCGATGCGCAGACCGAGGCGTTCTGGCAGCGGCTCTTGTCGATCAACCTGATCGGGCCGTTCCGCTGCGTGCACGCGGCCGCGCCGTACCTGAAGGCCGCGCGCGGCGCCGTGGTCAACACCGCATCGATCTCGGGCTTCGGCGGCGGCGGATCGTCCAGCGTTTACTGCGCGACCAAGGCGGCGCTGATCAACCAGACCAAGGAATGGGCGCGCGCGCTCGGACCCGAGGTGCGGGTGAACGCGATCGCGCCGGGCATGGTCGATTCGGCGTGGGAATGCCGCTTCTCGGACGACAGCTACGAACAGGGCAAGGCGCGCGCGCCGCTGGCGCGCGTCGGCACGCCCGAGGACTACGCGGAAGCGATCCTCTTCCTGTGCGCCGGCGCGGGCTACGTGACGGGCCACACCCTGGTGGTCGACGGCGGCCTGACCGCCTGAGGCCCGTCCGGTCTCGTCGCGCTCGTCGGTGTCGAGCCGGTCGAGCTCATCGGCGATGCGCAGTGCGTCGGCCACGGCGGCGCGCAGGTCGGCCGCCAGGGCCTTGTGGTCGTCGGTGACGTCGCGTTCGCGCACCATCGCCTCGAGCTTCGCGAGCGACAGCCAGGCGCCGTGGCGCGCCAGTTCGGTCAGCAGCCCACCACGCCCGTAGAAGCGCATGCTGCGCGTGTTGGTGTGGTCGGGAAAGCGCGGGTCGCGCGCCACGTAGCTCGGCACGAAGGTGATGCGCTCGGCCGGGGCGCCGAGGGCGGCGGCGCGATGCACGACCATGTGGCCCTGCTGGAACACGCCCCAACCAGCGGCCGGGAACGCGACGCTTTCGATGCGCGCCTAGGGCAGGCCCTCGGCGAAGCCAACATGCATTTTTTTCGGGTGCCACGCCAAAACACGCCGCCGCCTCGGCCTTGGTGCCGTGGAACCACTCGAACCGTCCACCGACCAGGGGCCTCGGGTCGCTGACCATGACGACCATGGCGAAGCCGGTGGGGTCCACGTGCCAGGTCTCGACCGCCTTGGCCGGATCGTCGGGTGCGTAGTTCACGAAGGCCTGGACCTGGGGCACCGTGTGCGGGATCAGCGGCGTGCCGGCGATCGCCGAGAGGAAGTTGCGCAGGGCGGGGTCGGCGCACAGGTCGCGCACGTAGCGCGACAGTTAGCCCAGGCCGCTGAGGAACGCGGCGAGCCGCCGACCCTCGGCGATCTGACAACGCGAGCGCAGCGCGCGCAGCACCGCGCCGAACGCCGCGACACCTTCGTCCGACAGCACGCGGAACGGCCCGGTGATGGCGACCGGCGAGGCCAGGCACGCGATGGTCGCCCGGTCGTAGCCGAGCTCGGCGAGCCGCACGACGCGCGGGGGCTTCTCGAGCGCCAGGTGGCGGCGCGGATCGAACCGCGGTTCGTCGCGCGCGCTGTGCTGAAGTGGATCGTCGACCAGCGCATCGGCACGGCGTTCATCGATCCGGGCAAGCCGCGGCAGAACGGCGTCAACGAGAGCTTCAACGGCAAGTTCCGCGACGAGTGCCTCAGCCTCGAATGGTTCCGCAGCCGAGCCGAGGCGAAGGTGATCATCGAGACTTGGCGGCGGCACTACAACGCCGTGAGGCCCCATTCGAGCCTGGGGTATTTGACGCCGGCGGCGTTCGCCGCGAAGCTCACACAGCAGACCGCAGCGCCTGCGACGGCAACGGGCGGGGACGCTGCGCTTGATCGGGGCTTCGCGCCCCGGCCCGTTGCATCACCGTCCCACAAGGGACACCCGAAGCAAGAAACCGAGGTGCCAATCCCAAGCTAACCGTGGTCCGAAAAAACTGGGCAGGTCACTCCCCCGGGCCTCTCATGTTTCTCCGCAAAAAAGCGGGAAGCCCGCTAACCCTTTGAGTTAGCGGGCTTCGATTGGTGGAGCCGAGCGGAATCGAACCGCCGACCTCTTGAATGCCATTCAAGCGCTCTCCCAACTGAGCTACGGCCCCATGGGATAGCCGCCCGCGGGCGGCGGTGCAAACCTAGGAACGGCCCCGACCCCTGGCAAGGGGAAAGCGGGCGTCACGCCTCCTTGTCGACGGCGCCCTCCTCGATCTCGAACTCGCCGTCCTCGCCCAGATCCGAGGGATTCTCAAGCACGTGCTCGCCGTCGCCCTCTTCGACCGCTACCTCGTCGTCGGCCTCCGCAGCCTCGGGGACACCCCGCTCCTTGCGCTTGCCCGGCGGCTCGGGCGCGGGTCTCGGCCGGCGCCGGGTGTCCGTCTCCACCTGGAAGACGGCGCCACACTTCGGACACGTGATCGGGCTGCGCAGCAAGTCGTAGAACTTGGCGCCGCAGCTCTGGCACAGACGTTTGGTGCCCCATTCCGGCTTGGCCAAGGTTTCTCGCTCCCGGCTAATGGTGGGCTGTCGCGGCGGCCCACATGGCATGATCGTCCTGGCCTGTCAACGTTCGGCGTTCGGGTCCCGGGCGGTCTATCTCGGCTCGCGCGGGCCGTGATAGAACGCGCCCATGGCGACGCCAGCGCACGACACCGCGACACCGAGCCCGCTCGGCGCCGCGCCGGCGCGGAACCTGCGCGGCCGCGTCCGCGTCCCCGGCGACAAGTCCATGTCGCACCGGGCGCTGATGCTGGGCGCGATCACGGTCGGCGCGACCGAGGTGACGGGCCTGCTCGAAGGCGACGACGTCCTGGCCACGGCGCGCTCGCTCGCGGCGATGGGCGCCACGATCGAGCGCACTGGGCCGGGTGCTTGGCGCGTGCACGGGCGCGGCGTCGCCGGCCTCGCCGAGCCGGACGACGTGCTGGACCTGGGCAACGCCGGCACCGGCGCGCGGCTGATGCTGGGCATCGCGGCTCAGCACCCGTTCACCGCCTTCTTCACCGGCGATGCCTCGCTGCGCCGGCGCCCGATGGGCCGCGTGGCGACGCCTTTGCGCGCCATGGGCGCGCGCATCGTGGCGCGCGCCGGCGACCGGCTGCCGCTCGCGATCACCGGCGCGGCCGAACCGCTGCCCATCGCGTACCGCCTGCCCGTACCCTCGGCCCAAATCAAGTCGGCGATCCTGCTGGCGGCCTTGGCCGCGCCCGGCGCGACCAGCGTCATCGAGCCGGAGCCGACGCGCGATCATACCGAGCGCATGCTGCGCCACTTCGGCGCCGAGGTGAACGTGACGATCGAGGCGGACGGCGCGCGCCGGGTCACGCTGATCGGCCAACCCGAGTTGCGCCCGGCGCGCCTGGTGGTACCGGGCGATCCGTCCTCGGCCGCGTTTCCGCTGGTCGCCGCGCTGATCACGCCCGGCTCGGCCGTGACGGTCGACGGCGTAGGCATCAACCCGCTGCGCACGGGGCTGTTGGAGACGCTGCGCGCCATGGGCGCCGGCATCACGCTCGAGAACACGCGCGACGAGGGCGGCGAGCCGGTGGCCGATCTGGTGGCGCGGTCGAGCGCCTTGCGCGGCGTCGAGGTGCCGGCGGCGCGCGCGCCCTCGATGATCGACGAGTATCCGGTGCTCGCCGTCGCCGCGGCGTGCGCCACGGGCACCACGGTGATGCACGGCCTGGCGGAGTTGAAGGTCAAGGAGAGCGACCGTCTGGCCGCCATCGTCGCGGGCCTGCGCGCCAACGGCGTCGAGGCCGAGGCCGGCGCCGACAGCCTGACCGTGGTCGGCACCGGCGCGCCACCCGCCGGCGGCGGCACGGTGATCACCCACTTTGACCATCGCATCGCCATGGCGTTCCTGGTGCTTGGTCTGGCGGCACGTTGCGCCGCGCGCGTGGACGACACGCGCGCCATCGCTACCAGCTTCCCGGACTTCGTGCCGCTGATGACCGGGCTCGGAGCCACGTTTGCCTGAGCGCGCGTTCGTCGTGGCGATCGACGGCCCGGCCGCGTCGGGCAAGGGCACCCTGGCCCGCGCGCTGGCGCAGGCCTCGGGCCTGCGCCACTTGGACTCCGGCGTGCTCTATCGCGCCACGGCGCTGCGTCTCTTGGACGCGGGCGGGACGCCCGAGGACACGGCGGCGGCGGCCGCCGCCGCGCACGCCGTCGTCGACGCCGATCTCGAGGATCCTCGCCTGCGCAACGCGGCCGTGGCCCAGGCCGCTTCGGCGGTGGCCGCGATCCCCGAGGTCCGCGCCGTGCTGCTGGAGCGCCAGCGGGCCTTCGCCGCCGCGCCGCCTGGCGCCGTAATCGACGGGCGCGACATCGGCACCGTGGTGCTGCCGGACGCCGACGTGAAGCTTTTCGTCACCGCCGACGAGGCGACGCGCGCCCGACGCCGTCACGCGGAACTGAGCGCGAAGGGCGCGTCGGTGTCCCTGGACGAGGTGCGTGAGGAGTTGCGCCAGCGGGACCGCCGCGACGCGGGCCGTGCCGTCGCCCCCCTGCGCCAGGCGGCCGACGCGGTGCCGATCGACACCACCAATCTGGACCCCGCGGCCATGCTGGCGGCGGCCCTGGCCATCGTGGGCGCCCGCCGGGCTGTTCCGGGAAGCAGTTGCGACGCTGGCGCGGGCGGGCTATAGAACCCCTCTTTCCCGCCGGACCGCGCTTGCGGACCCGGTCGTGCGTGTACGGGCCCCCTTAACCAACCCCTAGGAACCCGGTCGCGCCCGGCCATTGGGCATTGGGCCGTGGCGGAACCAGCAACGTTGGATACTCGGGAGCCGGCATGACTCAACCTTCGACGACGACCCGCGGCGCTAAAGACGACAGTTTCGCGGCCTTGTTCGAGGAATACGCGGGGCGCATCGACGTCGCCGAAGGCAGCGTCGTGAAGGGCCGGGTGGTCGAGGTCGGCAGCGAAAGCGTGCTGATCGACGTGGGCCTCAAGGCCGAGGGCCGGGTATCACTGCGCGAGTTCGCGGCGCCGGGCCAGCCGGTGAACCTGGCGGTGGGCGACGAGGTCGAGGTCTATGTCGAGCGGCTCGAGGACCGCAACGGCGAGGCCATGCTGTCGCGCGAGAAGGCGCGCCGCGAGGAATCGTGGAACCACCTGGAGACCGCCTTCAAGGACACAACCAAGGTGGCGGGCTACATTGTCGGACGGGTCAAGGGCGGCTTCACCGTCGACCTGGGCGGCGCTCTGGCATTCCTGCCCGGCAGCCAGGTCGACATCCGCCCGGTGCGCGATGTCACCGGCCTGATGGGCGACAAGCACGAGTTCCAGATCCTCAAGATGGACCGCCGGCGCGGCAACATCGTGGTCTCGCGCCGCGCCGTGCTCGAGGAAAGCCGCGCCGAGCAGCGCAACGAGCTGGTCGCGAGCCTGCGCGAGGGCCAAGTGCTCGACGGCGTGGTCAAGAACATCACCGACTACGGCGCCTTCGTCGACCTAGGCGGCGTGGACGGACTGCTGCACGTCACCGACATCGCTTGGCGGCGCATCAACCACCCGAGCGAGGCGCTGAACATCGGCCATCAGGTCAAGGTGCAGGTCATCCGCTTCAACCCGGAGACCCAGCGCATCAGCCTGGGCATGAAGCAGCTACTGGCCGACCCGTGGGACGGCGTGCAGGCCAAGTACCCCGCCAGCGCCAAGTTCAAGGGCCGCGTGACCAACATGACCGACTACGGCGCCTTCGTCGAGCTGGAGCCGGGCATCGAAGGCCTGGTGCACGTCTCGGAGATGAGCTGGGTCAAGAAGAACGTGCACCCCGGCAAGATCGTTTCGACCAGCCAGGAGGTCGAGGTCATGGTGCTGGACGTCGACCCGGACAAGCGGCGCATCAGCCTCGGCCTCAAGCAGTGCCTGGAGAACCCGTGGGAGATGTTCCTGCGCGACCATCCGGTCGGCAGCGAGGTCGCCGGCGAGGTCAAAAACACCACCGAATTCGGCGTGTTCGTCGGCCTGACTGGCGACATCGACGGCATGATCCACCTGACCGATCTGTCCTGGGACGTGCCCGGCGAACAGGCCGTGGCCAATTTCAAGAAGGGCGATCAGGTCAAGGCCAAGGTGCTCGACGTCGACGTCGAGAAGGAGCGGATCAGCCTGGGCATCAAGCAGCTCGCCAACGATCCGTTCACCACGGCGACCGACAAGATCGTCAAGGGTGCGGTGGTCACCTGTACCGTGACCAAGGTGCTGGACGGCGGCGTCGAGGTGGCGATAGCCGAGGGCGGCGCCACCGGCTTCATCCGCAAGGGTGATCTGTCGCGCGACCGCAGCGAGCAGCGCGTCGACCGCTTCGCCGTGAGCGACAAGATCGACGCCAAGGTGACCAGTGTCGATCGCGCCTCGCGCAAAATCGGCCTCTCGGTCAAGGCGCTCGAGATCGAGGAGGAGAAGCGTGCCATGGCCGAGTTCGGCTCGGCCGACAGCGGCGCCACCTTGGGCGACATCCTGGCCCCCGCCATGGGCCACGCGAAGGGCGGCAAGGACGAGACCGCTTAGGACCGCCGATGCCGCGCCGCGCGGCGACCGGACGTTAGGGCGTCGGCGGGACCGCCGTGACCCTGGAGGCCGACCTGCTCGCCGATCGCCGGTGTCTGCGCCGGCACATGGCGGCGTGGCGCGCCGGCGCCATCCTGATCGCGCTCGCGGCGGTGGTGGCCCTTGGGCACAGCCTTGATAGCGGCGTGATCGGCGATCGCATCGCCGTCGTCCGTGTCGAAGGCGTCATCGTCCAGGACGTCGAGCGCGACCGCGCGCTCGAGGATCTGGCCGAGGACGACGCCGTCAAGGCGGCGGTGGTGCGCATCGACAGCCCAGGCGGCACATTCGGCGGCGGCGAGACCCTGCACGACGGGCTGCGCTGGCTCGCCAAGACCAAGCCGGTGGTCGCCGTCATGGGCGAGCGCGCCACCTCGGCCGCCTAAATGACCGTGATCGCCACCGACCGCATCTTCGCGCGCAAGGGGACCATCACCGGCTCGATCGGCGTGATCTAGCAGACCGCCGACGGGGGCGTGTTTTCCGGTTAGCAGGCGCTGGCCGTCGGGCTGATCGACGCGATCGGCGGCGAGACTGAGGCGCTCGCCTGGCTCGCGGAGGCCCACGGCATCGACCCCGACCTGCCGCTGGTCGATGCGACATGGGGCGACGAGCCGATCGGCGTGCTCGACGGTGTCCTGGGCTGGAGCGGAAAAACATCGTTGCCAGAGCCACTTATCCTTGACGGTCTGGTGTCGGTCTGGCACCCTTGAGTGGATGCGGGGCGCTTCGGGCGCGCACCGGTCCGCGGGGGGCGGCATGACGAAATCCCAGTTGATCCAAACCTTGGCGAACGCCAATCCCCACCTCTACCTGCGCGATGTCGAGCGCATCGTGAACACCATCTTCGACGAGATCACCGAGGCGCTGGCCGCCGGCGACCGCGTCGAACTGCGCGGTTTCGGCACCTTCTCCCCGCGCCAGCGCGGCGCGCGCACGGGGCGTAACCCGCGCACCGGCGAGGCGGTCGCGGTGCCCGAGAAGGCCCTGCCGTTCTTCAGGACGGGCAAGGAGCTGCGCGACCGGCTGAACGGCTGAACGGTCGCCGTGCTGCGCCGGCTCGGTCGCTTCGTCTTCTGGCTGATCGCCGTGCTGCTGGCCCTGGTGGCCGCGGCCTTCGCCATCGCCAACCGTTCGCCCGTCGCGGTCCGCCTCGATCCGGCGCCCTTCGTGCTCAAGGCGCCGCTCTACGTAATCACCCTCGGCACGCTCGCGCTCGGCATGGCAATCGGCCTAATCGTGACGTGGCCGGCGCTGGCACGCTGGCGGAGCGCGGCACACCAGCGTGCCCACTCGGTCGCCCTGCTGGAGGACGAGCTCGCCCGCCTCAACCGTGGACGCGCGGCCGCCGCGCGTTCGACGGCCGTGGCCATCGTGCCGGGCGCGGGGCCATCGGCGTGAGGCTGGTCGACGCGGACCAGGTGCACGCGCTGCTGGACTATCCGTCCACCGTCGATGCGCTGGCCGAACTCTACCGGCAGGGCGTCGACCTGGTCGAAAGCCACATCGTCAGCCAGTCCAACGGCACGGGCGGGCGTGACGACCTGATCCTGCTGCCGGCCTGGCAGCGCGGCCGCCACGTGGGCGTCAAACTGGTCAACGTCTTCCCCGGCAACACAGAGCTCGGCCTGCCCACCATCATGGGCAGCTACATCCTGATCGACGGGCGCACCGGTGAACACCGACTGTGCGTCGACGGCACGGCGCTGACCCTGCGCAAGACCGCGGCCAATTCGGCGCTCGGCGCGCGCTTTCTGGCGCGCGCCGACGCCCGCGCGCTCGTCATGGTCGGCGCCGGGGCGCTGGCGCCCCACGTCATCGCGGCCCACGTGGCCGTGCGCCCCTCGATCACCCAGGTCGCCGTGTGGAACCGCACGGCGGCGACCGCGCCCCTGGTCAAGGGCGCGTGGCTGAAGGCCGGCGCGCACCTGGATCTGATCGGCGCCTACACCCATGAGATGCGCGAATCCGACGACGACTGCGTGCGCCGCGCGCGCGTCTTCGTCGACAGCCCCAAGCACGCGCTCGACCGCTGCGGCGACATCAGCCAGCCGATCGAGACCGGCCTGCTGCGCGCCGAGGATATCGTCGCGGACCTGTTCGAGCTCGCCCGTGGCGAGAAGCACGGGCGTGCGTCCGACAGCGAGATCACCCTGTTCAAGAACGCCGGCGGCGGGCACCAGGACCTCGGCTGCGCCCAACTTCTGGAACGGCGCTTGCAAGGCGGCGGGCGGCAGGGACCATGACGATGAACGGTGCCCGACGTCTCGACGCCTTCTTCGATGCTTCGGCCAGGGCCGCGCAAGGGTGCGCCGAGGCGGCCGGCTGCGTCAACGCGATCGTGCCGTTGGCTGCGTCAACGCGATCGTGCCGTTGATGGAACGGTTGGTGTCCACACCGGGCGATCTGTTCGCGGATCGGACGTTGCACTCGGACCCCGATCACTACACGCGCAACCTGATCCGCCTGGCGGAGGACGGCAGTCTTTCGCTCTACGCCATCGTCTGGCGACCGGGCCAATGGACGCCGGTGCACGACCACGGCAGTTGGGGCGTGGTTGGCGTGGTCGAAGGCGCGCTCGAGGAACGCAGCTTCATGTCGCCCGACGGCACGATCCACCGCGACGATGGCATCCGCCTGATGCGCGGCGGCGTGATCCGCCTGCAGCCCGGGTCGGTGACCAGCTTCGTGCCGAACCCCGACCACATCCACGAAACGGGCGCTCCGGCCGAGCGCGGTGGCGCCGTGACGCTACACCTCTACGGCCGCACCATGAACTCGTTTTACGTCTACGACGTGGCCGCCGGCCGCCGCCGGCTGATCGACGTGCCGCACAACGACAGCTAGCACCCCGCCCAGCCGGCGCCCGGTTGTCGGCCGCCCACGCGCTCTGATATAAGCTCCGGACGTGCCCCCGAGGGGGCGCGCCCGTCTGAACGACCTCGGGGGACGCCATGGCGACCCGTGATGCCGCGAGCCGGCTGTTCTGCGCCATCGACACGCACGATCTGGCGGCCGCGACCGAACTGGCCGGCAGCCTCAAGGGTGTCGTGGGCGGGGTCAAGCTGGGGCTCGAGTTCTTCGGCGCCCACGGCGCGGCGGGTGTCGGCGCCGTGGCGGCGTGTGGCCTGCCGGTTTTCCTCGACCTCAAGTACAACGACATCCCCAACACCGTGGCCGGGGCGGTGCGCACCACGGCGCAGTTTCGCCCCACGCTGATGACGGTGCACGCCAGCGGCGGCCCGGCCATGCTGCGCGCCGCCATGGCGGCCGCGTTCCGCATCGCCGACCAGGACGGTCATCGCCCGCGCGTGCTTGCCGTGACCGTGCTGACCAGCTTCGACGAGGACGACCTGGGTGCCGTCGGCATGTCCGGGCCGATCCCCGACCAGGTGCGCCGGCTGGCCGACCTGGCCCAGGGCTGCGGCCTGGACGGCGTGGTCGCCTCGGCGCACGAGATCGGCGGTCTGCGCGCCCAATGCGGCGGCGACTTCATGATCGTGGTGCCCGGCATCCGCCCGGCCTGGTCGGCGGCGGACGACCAGAAGCGGGTGATCGCGCCGGCCGAGGCGCTGCGCAAGGGCGCGGACGTCCTCGTGGTCGGCCGACCGATCACCAAGGCGATCGATCCGGTCCTTGCCGCGCGGCGCATCGTCGAGGAAATGGACGCGGCCTCGCCCGCCTGACCATGCCCGTGCGCGTCAAGATCTGCGGTCTGAACGATCCGGTGGCCGTGGCCGCGGCCGCTGGCGCGACCTGGGCCGGGTTCAACTTCTACCCGCCCTCGCCGCGCGCGGTTTCGCCGGCGGAGGCCGGTACGCTGGCCTCCGCGTTGCCGGATAGCGTGGCGCGCGTCGCCGTGCTGGTCGACCCAAACGACGATCTGGTGCGCGCGGTGTGCGATCACCTGCGCCCGCAGGTCCTGCAGCTCCACGGCAAGGAAAGCCCGGCGCGCGCCCAGGCGCTGCGCGTGTCGTCCCGGACCCAGATCATGAAGGCGATCCCCATCGCGGCGGCCGAGGACTTCGCGGCGGTCGAGCCCTATCTGGGTGTCGTCGACCTGATCATGTTCGACGCCAAGCCGCCCAGGGCCGGCAGCAGCACCTTGCCCGGCGGCAACGGCCGGGCCTTCGACTGGACCTTGCTGGCGGGCCGCCGCTGGACCTGGCCCTGGATCCTGTCGGGCGGGCTGGACGCCGCCAATCTGGCCGAGGCGGTGACCACCTCGGGTGCCACGGCGGTCGATGTCGCCTCGGGCGTCGAGGACCGGCCGGGCATCAAGAGCCCGGACAAGATTCGCGCCTTTCTCGCGACCGCGCGCGGGTTGTAGGATCGCCGTTCGCATCTTCGGCAGCCCCTCGTGGACCTGAACGCCATGGCGACCTCAGCGGCGCTTCGCGCCCCCAACACCTTCCGCGCCGGACCGGACGAACGCGGCCGCTTCGGCATCTTCGGCGGCCGCTTCGTCGCCGAGACCCTGATGCCGCTCATCCTCGACCTGGAGCGGGCGTACGAGGCGGCCAAGACCGACCCAGCATTCCACGCCGAGATGAACCACTGGCGCACCCACTACGTAGGTCGGCCCAGCCCGCTCTACTTCGCTCGCCGCATCACCGAGCACCTGGGCGGCGCCAAGGTCTACTTCAAGCGCGACGAGCTGAACCACACCGGTTCGCACAAGATCAACAACTGCCTCGGCCAGATCCTGCTGGCCAAGCGCATGGGCAAGACGCGCATCATCGCCGAAACTGGCGCCGGCCAGCACGGCGTCGCCGCCGCCACCGTCAGCGCCCAGTTCGGCCTGCCGTGCACGGTCTACATGGGCTCGAAGGACATCGACCGGCAGGCGCCGAACGTGTTTCGCATGAAGCTGCTGGGCGCCGAGGTGCGCCCCGTGGAATCCGGCTCGCGCTCGCTCAAGGACGCGCTCAACGAGGCGCTGCGCGACTGGGTGACCAACGTCGCCGACACGTTCTACATCATCGGCACTGCGGCCGGTCCGCACCCCTATCCGGCCATGGTGCGCGACTTCCAATGCATCATCGGCGAGGAGGTGCGCACCCAGATCGCCGAGGCCGAGGGCCGCTTGCCCGACAGCCTGGTCGCGTGCATCGGCGGCGGCTCGAACGCCATCGGCCTGTTCCACCCCTTCCTCGACGACCCTTCGGTGCGCATCATCGGGGTCGAGGCGGCAGGGCGCGGCATCGAGACCGGCGAGCACGCCGCCTCGCTGACCGCCGGCCGGCCGGGCGTGCTGCACGGCAACCGCACCTACCTGCTGCAGGACGACGACGGCCAGATCAAGGAGGCGCACTCGATCTCGGCCGGGCTCGATTACCCCGGCATCGGCCCCGAGCACGCGTGGCTCAAGGACACGGGCCGGGCCGAGTACGTCGCCGCGACCGATGCCGAGGCGCTCGAAGCGTTCAAGCTGTGCGCGCGCCTGGAAGGCATCCTGCCGGCGCTCGAGCCGGCGCACGCGCTCGCCCACGTGATCAAGATCGCTCCCACCCTGCCGAAGGACCACATCATCGTCATGAACCTGTGCGGCCGGGGCGACAAGGACGTGTTTTCCATCGCCCAGCATCTGGGGGCCGACCTGTGAGCAGCCGCATCGCGGCGTGCTTCGCGGCGCTGCGGAAGGAAGGCCGCGCCGGCCTGATCACGTTTCTGACCGCCGGCGATCCGGACCGGGCGACCTCACTCGCGATCCTCCAGGGCCTGGCGCGCGCCGGCGCCGATGTCATCGAGCTCGGCATGCCGTTCACCGACCCCATGGCGGACGGGCCGGCGATCCAGGCGGGGAACCTGCGCGCGCTGGCCGGTGGCATGACGTTGAAGGGCGTGCTGGATCTGGCGCGCGCGTTCCGCGCCGGTGACGACGCGACGCCTCTGGTGCTGATGGGCTACTACAACCCGATCTACAGCTACGGCAACGCGCGGTTCCTGGCGGACGCGCGCGCGGCCGGGGTGGATGGCCTGATCATCGTCGACCTCCCGCCCGAGGAGGACGACGAGCTGTGCCTGCCGGCGCACGCGGCGGGGCTCGACTTCATCCGCCTGGCGACCCCGACCACCGACGACCGCCGTCTGCCCAAGGTGCTGACCAACACGTCGGGCTTCATCTACTACGTCTCGATCACCGGCATCACCGGCACGCGCACGCCGCGCGCCCAGGCCGTGACCCAAGCGGTCGCGCGACTGAAGCGCCACACCACGCTGCCCGTGGCGGTCGGCTTCGGCATCCGCACGCCGGCCGACGCGGCCGAGACCGCGCGTGCCGCCGACGCGGCCGTGGTCGGCAGCGCGCTCGTCGAACGTTGCGCGCCCGGCGGACCCGGCGTGGTCAAGGACGTGCTGGGCGCGGTTGCCGCCTTGGCCGAGGGCGTGCGCGGGGCGCGCCGATGAGCTGGCTGACCAACTTCGTCCGGCCGCGCATCCGCGCCCTGGTGCGCAAGGACAACGGCGGCAACAACCTGTGGCACAAGTGCCCGGCGTGCGAGCGCATGATCTTCCATCGCGATCTGGACGCGGCCAACGCGGTGTGCCCCCACTGCGACCATCACATGCCGATCAAGCCGGCGCGGCGCCTGGCGCTGCTCTTGGACGAGGGCGGCTGGGAGCGTGTCGAGGTCCCTGCGGTCCCCGTCGATCCGCTGCGCTTCCGCGACCGCAAGCGCTACGGCGACCGGCTGAAGGAAGCCCAGACCGAGACCGAGGAGAAGGACGCGGTCATCGTCGTGCAGGGCCGCCTCGATGGCCGGCCGGTCGTCGTCGCCGCGTTCAATTTCGGCTTCATCGGCGGCTCCATGGGCATCGCCGTGGGCGAGGCGATCCTGGCCGCCGCGAACCGCGCGGTGACGCAGCGCGCGCCCCTGATCGTGATCACCGCCTCGGGCGGGGCGCGCATGCAGGAAGGCGCGCTCAGCCTGATGCAGATGCCGCGCACCACCATCGCCGTGGACCAGGTCAAGGCCGCCGGCCTGCCCTACATCGTGGTCATGACCCACCCGACCACCGGCGGCGTCACCGCCTCGTTCGCCATGCTGGGCGACATCGCCATGGCGGAACCCGGCGCGATCATCGGGTTCGCCGGCGCGCGCGTGATCGAGGAGACGATCGGTCAGGCCCTGCCCAAGGGATTCCAGCGCGCCGAGTACCTGCTTGACCACGGCATGCTCGACATGGTGGTGCACCGGCGCGACCTGCGCGACCGGCTGATCCGCGTGCTCGGGCTATTGACGGCCGGGCGCCGCGCCGAGGGCGCGCCGGCGACGGCCATGGCCGCGCTGCCCGCGCCGGCCAGCGCCTAGACCGGCCATGGACGCGCCCGCGCCGGCGCCCAGCGATCGCATCCTCGAGCGGCTCAAGGCGCTGCACCCGAAGCTGATCGACCTGACGCTCGATCGCGTCGAGCGTCTGCTGGCCGACCTGGGCAACCCGCACCACCGGCTGCCGCCGGTCATCCACGTGGCCGGCACCAACGGCAAGGGCTCGGTAGTCGCCTACGTGCGCGCCGCGCTCGAGGCCACCGGTGCCACGGTGCACATCTACACCTCGCCGCACCTGATGCGCTTCCACGAACGCATACGGCTCGCCGGCCAGTTGATCGAGGAGGACGCGCTCGCCCGCCTGCTCGACGAGGTCGCGGCGGTCAACGGCGGCCGCCCCATCACCTTCTTCGAGGTGACCACCGTGGCGGCCTTCCTGGCCTACGCGCGCACGCCGGCCGACTGGCTGGTACTCGAGGTCGGGCTCGGCGGGCGGCTCGACGCGACCAACGTGATCGAGCGGCCCGCCGCCACGGTGATCACGCCGGTATCGCTCGATCACCAGCAGTTCCTGGGCGAGACGATCGCTGCCATCGCCGGCGAGAAGGCTGGCATCCTGCGGCACGGAGCCCCCGCGATCATCGGCCCGCAGAATGGCGATGCGCGCGCGGTGATCGCGGCGCGCATCGCGGCTGTGGGCGCGCGCGGCGTCTGGTTCGGCCAGGATTTCGACGCGACGCTCGAAGGCGGTCGCCTGCGCTTCCGCGACGGCGCCGCCACGCTCGATCTGCCGCCGCCGGCGTTGCCCGGCGCGCACCAGATTGGCAACGCGGCGATCGCGCTCGCGACCCTGCGCCGCCTGCCGGGCGCGGCCGTGGACACGGCGGCACTCGCGCGCGGCCTGACCGCCGTGGAATGGCCGGCGCGGTTGCAGCGGCTCTATCGTGGCGACCTGAGCGACCGCCTGCCGGCGGACCGCGAACTGTGGCTCGACGGCGGGCACAACGCGGCGGCGGGCATCATGCTGGCCGAGCACGCGACGCGCCACTGGGCCGACCGGCCGCTCGACCTGGTGGTCGGCATGATGAGCAGCAAGGACGCCGGGCGGTTCCTGACGCCGCTCGGGCGCGTGGCCCGGCGCGTCATCGCCGTGCCGATCCCCGGCGAGGCTGGCGCCTTCGCGCCCGAGGACGTCGCACGGCTGGGCGCCGCCCACGGCGTGGCGGTCGCGACCGCGCCCTCGGCCGCCGCGGCGCTGGCCCGCTTGGCCGAGCCAACTGGCCCGGCGCGCGTGCTAATCTGCGGTTCGCTCTACCTGGCCGGCACGGTGCTCCTTGAGAACGGGTGACGGACTAACGCCCGAAGCGGGCTTGGTACGCGGCGTGCGCGGCTTCGAAGCGCTCCAGGTTCTTGGCCGTGTAGGCGACGTAGTCGACGTCGAGCGTCGAGTGCATCTCGGAGACCATGCTCCACAGCGTCTCGCGCAGCAGCGAGGCGCACTTCATGGCGTGGTAGCGCCGGCGCAGAACGTCGTCGGGCGCGCGGTCGAAGTAGGCGCCCAGCAGCCAGTCCTCGGCCTCGGGCGGCAGGTCGTTGTTGGACGCCAGGTTGGCCAGGTCGAACAGCGGGCTGTTGAAGCCGGCGTACTCCCAGTCGATCAGCCACAGGCGCTCGCCGTCGTCCAGCAGGTTGCCCGGCAGCAGGTCGTTGTGCCCCAGCACCAGGTCGATTGGGCCGATCGCCGTCTCCAGCGCGTCGTTGATCGCGATCAGGCGTGCCAGGTCGCCGACCAGGCGGTGGTTGTCGTCGCGCAGCTGAAAGCCGTAGGAGCGGTTGACCTGGAACACCCAGAAGGTCAGCACCGGCCCACGGATCAGGCGCGTCACGTCGCGGTGGCAGCGGCGCAGCAGCGGCACGACGCGGACCAGGTTCGCGGGCGCGCGCACGTCGGCCTCCTCGAACGCGCGGGCCGAGATGTAGCGAAGCACCATGGCGCCCGGCTCGGCGTGGATCACCTCGGGCGCCAGGTCGGCCGCGTGGGCGGCGCGGCTGGCGGCCAGTTCGTTGAAGCGCAGGATGCCGTGCACCGGGATGTCGCCGCCGATGCGCACGACGAAACTGTCGGCGCCGTCGGTGACCAGCAGGTTGTGGTTCGTGATGCCGCCGCCCACGGGCCGCGCGATCACGGGACCGTGCCAGCAGCGAAGCCCTTCGGCGCGCACGCGCGCGGCGGCCGCCGCGGCGTGGCTCATGCGCCCAGACCCAGCTCGCGCTTGCGCCGGGCCGCCCAGGCGCCGACCAGGCGGTCGACCACGATGGCGATAAAGGCGACGCACACGCCCGACACCAGGCCCCGGCCGGTGTCGGCCTTGGCCAGCGCGATATAAACCTCCTGGCCCAGGTCGCGCGTGCCCACCAGCGCCGTGATGACCACCATGCTGAGCGCCATCATCACCGTCTGGTTCAGGCCCAGCATGATCTCGGGGAAGGCGAGCGGCAGGCGCACCTTGCGCAGGATCTGGCCGCGGCTGCACCCGGTGGCGCGCGCCGCCTCGATCAGCGATGGCGGCACCTGGCCGAGGCCGAGCACCACGTAGCGGATCGCCGGGGCGACGGCAAAGGCGATCACCGCGATGATCGCCGAGAACTCGCCGACGCGGAACAGCATGACCACGGGGATCAGGTAGACGAACGAGGGCAGGGTCTGCAGCGTGTCAATGATCGCCTGGATCACGCGGTTGGCGCGCGGCCGGTCGGCCGCCCAGATGCCGATGGGCAGGCCGATCGCGCCGGCGACGATGACCGAGACGCCGACCAGGTAGACCGTGATCGCCGCCTTCTCCCAATTGCCGGTCACCGCGATGAAGGCGACCAGGGCCGCGGCGAGCGCCGCCAGGCGCGCGCCGCCCAGGCGGTAGCCGCCGAGCGCCGCGGCCGCCACCACCGCCGGCCAGGGCAGCGCGCCGAGGATGCCCTTGATCGGGGCGAGTACGCTCGCGATGAGCGCAGTCTTGACCGCTTCGAGGGTTTCGAAGAAGTGGACGTTGATCCACTCGACCGCCTGCGCCAGCAGCCGCCCGGTGGTCAGCGTCCAGTCCTCGGGGTACGCGGCCAACGCCGGCACCGCGCCGCCCAGCGCCGTGGGCACGACGACCATGGCCAGGGCGACGATCAGCCAGCGCCGGCGTTCCGGGTCCGCCCCGTGGGTCGGCGGCGCGCGCAGGGCCACCGCCTGACTCAGGCGATCGAGCGCGATGGCCAGGAGCGTGATGGCGATGCCGGCCTCCAACCCCTTGCCGACATCGAGCCGCTTGAGGCTGTCGAGCACGTCGAAGCCCAGCCCGCCCGCGCCGATCATCGAGGCGATGATGACCATGTTGAGCGACAGCATGATCACCTGGTTGACGCCGACCATCAGGCCGGCGCTGGCCGACGGCACCAGCACCTTCCAGGTCATCTGCCGGCGCGAACAGCCGGCCATATGGCCGAATTCGACCGTCTCGTGCGCCACCTGCTCGAGCGCCAGCATGGTCACGCGCACCATGGGCGGCATGGCGTAGATGATGGTCGCGATCATCGCGGCCACCGACCCGAAGCCGAACAGGAACAGCACCGGCACCAGGTACGCGAATACCGGCACCGTCTGCATCAGGTCGAGCACCGGCATCATGGCGCGCGCGAACCAGCGGCGGCGGTAGCCCAGGATGCCCAGCGCGAGTCCACCGGCGATGCCGAAGGCGACGGCGATGGCGGTCGAGGCCAGCGTGACCATGGCGCTCGGCCACCAGCCGAAGACGGCGATGTAGACGAAGCACGCGCCGACCACCGCGGCCAAGCGCCCGCCCGCGACCCGCCACGCCAGGGCGGCGATAAGCGCGGTGACGCCAAGCCACGAGAGCGAAGGGAGCAGCGCGGGCGCCTTGGGGTCGGAGGAGAAGGAGAATCCGTCCACCAGCAGGCCGCGCGCCGCCGCGAGCGGCCAGTCCAGCAGCCAAGCCAGGCCGCGCGTCAGCTCCTTGAACGTGAACGGTCCCAGGTCGAAGCGGTTGACCAGCCACTTCATGGCGTCGCTGACCCACAGACGCAGCGGCAGCTCCCACGCCTTGGGGTAAGCGAGCCATGGCGAGTCGGGCGTTGCGAACGCCATCAGCGCCGCCGTGACCACCCCCAATGCCAGCCAGACCCAGGTCCAGGGGCGCGCGGCCGGCCGGGCCGCGCGCAGGGCCAAGGTCATCGCCGCGTCTCGCGCCCGAGCAGGGCCGCGAGCACGGCGTCCTTGGTCAAGAGGCCGATGGTCGCGCCGGCCGCGTCGACCACAGCGACCGCGGTGCCGCGGCGCATGACCTCGTCGGCGATGTCCTGGACCTTGGCGGCGGCGGCGACCTGGTTCTCGGCGATCAGCGGGCCGTCGACCGGCTCCATGATACTGCGCACCGACAGCACCTTGGCGCGCGGCACGTCACGCGTGAACTCGGCGACGTAGCCATCGGCGGGACGGGTCACCAGGTCCTCGGGCGTGCCGATCTGGATGATCACGCCGTCCTTCATGATGGCGATGCGGTCGGCCAGGCGGATCGCCTCGTCGAAGTCATGGGTGATGAAGACGATCGTCTTCTTCAGCATGTTCTGCAGGCGGAGGAACTCGTCCTGCATCTCGCGCCGGATCAGGGGATCGAGCGCGCTGAAGGGCTCGTCCAGAAACCAGACCTCGGGTTCGACCGCCAGGCTGCGCGCGATGCCGACACGCTGCTGCTGGCCGCCGGACAGCTCGCGCGGGAAGTAGGATTCGCGCCCAGCCAGGCCAACCAACTCGATGACGCGGCGCGCGTGCTCGTACCGCTTGGCCCGCGCCATGCCCTGGATCTCCAGCGGGAACGCCACGTTATCCAGCACGGTCAGGTGCGGCAGCAGGGCGAAGTGCTGGAACACCATGCCCATCTTGTGCCGGCGGATCTCGATCAACTCGCGCTCGCTGATATGCAGCAAGTCCTGGCCGTGGAACAGCACCTGCCCGGCGGTCGGCTCGATCAGCCGGGTCATGCAGCGCACGAGCGTCGACTTGCCCGAGCCAGAGAGACCCATGATGATGAAGATCTCGCCGGCGTGAACGTCGAGCGAAACGTCGCGCACCGCCGTGATGATGCCTTTGGCCGCCAGGTCGGCGGCGGCCGGCTGGGCCGAACCCGGCCGCAACGCCTGCTCGGCGCCGGGTCCGTAGAGCTTCCAGACGTTGCGCAACGCCAGCGCGCCGTGCACCCCAGCGTTCGCGCCGGTCCCGTTCACTGCCTTGTCCACCATGCCGATCCGCCCGCCGTGCCCCCGATCATCGACGGCGGGCGCGCGTGGCGCCCGCCGTCGGTCGCGAGCTTACTGTGTCCAGGCGCGCCAGACACTCTCGTTGTTCTTGATCCAGTCCTCGACCACGTCCTCAAGCGTCTCGCCGTCCAGATCAATCCGGGTGATGAGCTGGCCCATTGTGGCGTTGTCGATCTGGAAGTTGCGGATCGCCTTGTAGGCGCCCGGCCACTTCGCCTCGCCGCCGGCCCAGCCGACCTTCTTGATCCAGCCGAACGGCTTGCCGCAGTCGTAGGCGAGGTCGGGGTTGGTGCCCCAGGCGGGGTCCTGGTAGCACGCGTCGGTGTAGGTCGGGAACTCGATCCACTCGCCCTCGTACTTCGAAGGCGCCCAGTGCGGCGCGTAGATCCACAAGAGGATCGGCGCCTTGCGCTGCACCGCCGATTCCAGCTCGGCGAACATGGCGGCGTCGGTGCCGGCGTGCACGACCTCGTAGTTCAGGCCGAGCGCCTCGACGCGCTCCTCGTCATAGCCGCCCCACGTCACCGGTCCGGCAAGGTAACGGCCCTTGTCACCGGTCTCGGCGGTGGCGAACACGGCGGCGCAGTCGTTCAGCGCTGTCCAGTCGGGCAGGGCCGGGCACTGCTCCTTGACGTAGGAGGGGTACCACCACTCCTCTTTGGCGGCCATGCCGGTCTCGTCCAGGTCGACCGTGTTGCCGGTCGCGACCGAGGCATTGAGCGCGTCCTTGCCCGTGGTCTCCCAGATCTCCATGGCCACGTGCAGGTCGCCCGCCTCAAGCCCGGCAAACTGGGCGATGTAGTCGGCCTGGACGTACTCGACGTTGTAGCCCATCTCCTGGAGCACGCGCCCCATGATGTGGGTCGTCACGTACTGGCCGGTCCAGTCGTGAATGGTGAGCTTGATCGGATCGGTCGATTCGACGTCCGCCCGCACCGGCGCGGCGAGCCCCATCGCCCCGGCGAGGACCAACGCCGCGATAAGCCTGGTCATAATGACCTCCCTCATTGGCCGCGTCGCGCGCACGGCGTGCCAGCGCTACGCGCCGCCCGGGCACGGGGACGCGATTGCCCTGCCCGGGATTCCCACGATCAGAGACCAAGTTCCCGCGCCCTGGCAAGGGCGAAAGTGCGCAATCCCAAACAATGTTAGGCAAAATTTTCGCGATCCCTAGCCACTTCGGTCGCGATCCCCTACCATTCGCGATCAACCGTGACACCGGGCAACGGGGCACGCCATGCGTCAGTCGGTGCGCCAGGCCAGCATCCTGGAATCGGTCGCGCGCCTGGGCACGTGCAGCGTCAGCCGGCTCGCCGCCGAGCTCAAAGTCTCCGACGAAACCATCCGGCGCGACATCAAGAGCCTCGCCGACGCCGGCCGGGTCATCAAGATCCACGGCGGCGTCACGCTGCCGGACATGATGCGCGAATCCGCCTTCGAGCAGCGCCTGCGCGAGAACGCCGACAGCAAGAAGGCGATCGCCCGCGTCGTGGCCCGCCAGATCGGACACGGCGAGTCCGTGATGCTGGATACCGGATCGACCACCGCCTACGTCGCCTACGAACTGCGCGGCCACCGCGACCTGACGGTGGTGACCAACTCGATCGACATCGCGCGCGCGCTGGCCACGCGCAACGGCAACCGCGTGTTCATGGCCGGGGGCGAGCTACGCGCCGACGACGGCGCGGCGCTGGGACCCTCGGCCGCCCAGTTCGTCGAGCAGTTCCGGGTGCGCACGGCGGTGCTTTCCATCGGCGCCATCGACGAACGGGACGGATTGATGAACTTCGATCTGGCCGAAGCGGCGTTCAGCCGCGTCGTGGTCGGACGCGCCGACCGCACCGTGGTCGCGGTGGACGCCAGCAAGTTCGGCCGGCGCGCGACCGTCAAGGTGGTGCCCTGGGACGCGATCGACGTGGTGGTCACCGACGCGCCGCCGCCCGAGCCGTTCGCCCGCCAGCTCGCCGAGGCCAACGTCGAGGTGATCGTCGCGCGCGACGACGACGCCGACTGAGGCGGCTCAGCGCAGGCCGTCGAGCCGGGGGTAGAGTCCGCGGTAGTGCTCGTAGGCACGGTCGTGCACGTCGCGCCGCTCGGGCACGGGGGCGAAACGCCGGTCGGGCCTAGCCATGCTACGGACCGCGTCGGCGTAGCCCGTGGCGAGGCCGACACCGATGGCGCCCAGCATGGCGGCGCCCAGCGCGCCGGTCTCGATCACCTCGAGCACGTCGACCGGCCGGCCCAGCACGTCCGCCTTGATCTGGTTGAGCAGCGCGCCGCGCGCGCCTCCGCCGGAGACGCGCAGCGCTGGCGCCGCGACGCCGCCCACCGCCTCGGCCAACTCCAGGCACTGGCGCACCGCGTGCGCCAGGCCCTCGAGCACCGCACGGGCGAAGTGGCCGCGCCGATGACCGCGATCGACCCGGAAGAACGCGCCGCGCACGGTCTCGTCCCACACCGGCGCCCGCTCGCCGTAGAGGTAGGGCAGGAACAGCAGGCCGTCGGCGCCCGGCGCGACCGCGCCGGCCTCGGCCTCCATCAGCGCGATCGCCTCGCCAATGGGGCGGTCGGGCACGAAGGCCTCGGCGAACCACTTCAGCAGATCGGCGCCCGCGTTGGTCACGCCGTAGACGATGCCGAGATCGCCGTAGAGCGGCACGGACAGGAGTCCGCGCGCTTCCGCCGGCGCATCGCGCGCGGTCAGGCCGATGACCTCGGCCGTGCCGGTGATGTCGAACGCCATGCCCGGCTCGCCGAGCCCGGTCCCCAGCATGCTGGCCCACGCGTCGACCCAGCCGGCCACGACCGGCACGCCGGCGGGCAGACCCAGCTCGGCCGCCACGGCGGGGGCGAGCGCGCCGATCGTCGCGAAGGGCTCGACCGCGTCGGGCAGTAGCGCGCGATCGATGCCGAGCAGGGCGGCGTAGTCCGGGTCGAGCGCGCCGGTCGCCAGATGCAGCACGCCGATGGCGCTGCCCCGGTCCGTGACGAGCCGACCGGTCAGGCGCAGGTTGATGAAGTCCTTAGGCTGCACCATGCGGTACGTGCCGTCGAGCCATGCGGGGCGGTGGCGGCGGAACCACACCAGCCGCGCCGGCGGCAGGGCGCCGCTCTTGGGCAATTGCACGCCCAGCCAGCGCGCCAGGCGGTCGGCGCCGACGGTCTGGTCCAGCCAGGCGGCCTCGGCCTCGGCGCGGCCGTCCTGCCAGATCAGGCAGCGCGGCAGGGCGTTGCCGACCCGGTCGACGAAAACGTGGCCGGGCGTGGTGCCGCACACGCCGATGGCGGCGATCGGTGCATCGCGGCCAAGCGCACGGGCCAAGTCGGCCAGCGCCGCGCGCGCCGCAGCCCACAGGTCGTCGGGCGCCTGCTCCGCCTCGGTCGTGCCCGCGCGATGGACGGGATAGCCTGCGCTTTCGCCGACCGCCAGCGCACGCCCGTCGGGCGTGAACGCCGCGGCCTTGCACCGGGTCGTGCCGACGTCGAGCCCGACCAGAATCCTCATCGCGGCAGGCTACGGGCGGGCCCGACCAGGCCCGCCGTCGTGCCCCTGTGTCGCTACGCCCAGGTGAACCTCGGCAGGAAATACTCGGCCGCCAGCGTGACCTCGGGGTTCACGACATCGCGGTAGACCACCGACAGCGGCTCGTGGGTGATGTAAACGTAGGCCGCCGTGTCGTCCATGATCTCCTGCATGCGCACGTAGATCTCGTGACGCTTGGCGGTATCGGTCTCGCCCAGGCCCTGGTCGAAGAGCTGGTCGAACTCGGGGTTCTTCCAACGCTCCCAGTTCCAGATGCCGACCTGACCGGAGACGTACCACTGGGTCATCTGGCTCGGGTCGGGCGCGTCGCCGTAGCGGGCGATGTAGAGCTGCAGGTCCTTCCACGCCTCGCCGCGGGCCTCCAGCCCCAGATCCCACCACACGCCGGCTTCCAGGGGCGTGATGGTCAGGTTGATGCCGATCTCGGCCAGGTTGGCCTGGATGATCGAGGAGGCGCTGTTCAGGTCGACCTTGTTGATGATCTTGATCTCGAGCTCGAGCCCCTCGGCGCCGGCCTCGGCGACCAGGGCCTTGGCCTTCTCCACGTCGCGCTGGGCGAAGCGGTAGGTGTCGCGATGGCCGACCAGGCCGGGCGGCACGATGCCCCACGAGCGGGGCGCCAGCCCGGCGTAGGACGCCTGGAGGATCGAATCCACGTCGGCCGCCCAGCAGATCGCCTCGCGCACGCGCTTGTCGGCGAGCTTGGGGTGCTCGGTGTTCATGCCGAGCCATGTCCACAGCAGCCCTGGCCGCTCGACCAGCTTGGTGCCGGCGGGCGGCTCGCTCTTGAAGCGTGCGAGCGAATCGACGCTGATCGTGGTGACATCCAGATCGCCGGCCTCGAAGCCCAGCTCGGCCGCCTTCTCATCCTCGATGGCGATCAGGTCGATGCGCTCGATCGCCGGCCTCGGCCCGATCCAGTCGGGGTTCAGCCCCAGCTCGACCCGCTGCTTGGGGATCCACTGCAGCACCTTGTAGGGGCCGCACTCCGCCGGGAACTCGGCGTCGTAGCGCTTCACCTTGGTGCCATCGCCCTGGGAGCTGTCGACCTCGTGGCCCTTCTCCTCGACCGCCTTCTTGCACACGATCGAGCCGGTGCCGTCGCACAGCGCCGTCAGCCAGATCGCGGCGAACGGCTTGTTCAGCACCAGCACGCCATCGTGGGTGCCGGCGACCTCCACGTGGTCGAGCACCGCCCACTTGTCCTTCCATTCGGAATGGCGGATGCGCTCGAAGGAGTACTTGACGTCCTCGGCCGTGACCTCGCCGTAGCCGCCCGACCACTGGTATCCGGGCTTCAGCTTGAAGCGGATGTTCATCGGGTCGACGTTGGCGATCTTCTCGACCAGGGGGCCGGGCACCCAGCCCCATTCCTCGCCCGGCGCGTAGTTGGCCAGCTGGGTCAGGCACGCCCACTGCATCCAGATCTCGTTGCCGCCCACCATCCAGCCGGGATCGAGCACCTGGACATCGCGGAACGAGCGGATGTTCAAGGTCTTGCCATCCTGCGACAGCGCCATGCGCGGCAGGGCGGCCGCACCGCCCATCGCCATGGTGATCTGCATCAGAAGGCGGCGCGTGAACGCCATGTCCGTCATGGTGTCGTCTCCCCTTTCTCGGCGCCGCCCGGCGCGGGCGCCAAAGGCGAACGTTATCGGTATACATCGGGCGCGGCAACGGGCCGTTCAGACGCGCATGAAGCGGTCGCGGAAAGCCCGCCCGCCCTTGCTGGCTGGAAACTGACCCTCGACCAGATAGCGCTCGTGGCAGCGTTGGAGGGCCTTGCGGTCGAGCGTGACGCCCAACCCCGGCCCGGTCGGCACGGCGACACGGCCGCGCTTGGGCACGAACGTGCCCTCGGCGATGACGTCGGCGGCGTACCAGCGGAACAGGGTCTGACTGGGCTCGCGCACGTGGTCCATGGCGGCCGAGACGTGGAGGTAGGCAGCGCTGCCCACGCCCGTCTCGCCGCTGTGAAAGCGAAACCCCACATTGAAGGATTCGCAGGCGCGGATGAACGCGACCACCCGGCGGATGCCGCCCAGGTCGTTGAGGTTGGTCACGATGGTGTCGGGCGCGCGCAAGCGAACCGCCTTGTCCAGATCGATCACGTGGGTCGAGAACGAGGCGCGCGTGGCGGTGCGCAGCTGCGCCATCTCCTCGTAGGTCTCGACGGGGTCCTCGTAGTAGTGGATCACGAACGGATCGAGCCGGCGCAGGGCCTCGCGCGCTGTGGGCACGGTCCAGCCGCCGTTGGCGTCGAGCCGTAGTTCGCGCTCGCCGATGGCCGCGCGGATCTCGCGCACCATGACGACCTCCTCGTCGAGCCCGACGGTCGCCACCTTGCCCTCGAACACCTCGGCCTCGTGGCGCTCCACCATGCGCGCGCAGTAGCGGGCGATCTCGAGCGGTGTCGATTCGCCCGGTTCCGTGGCGCCCGGCCGGCGGAAGCCGAAGTACTCGGACAGCCGGATCTCGGTGCGCACCGCGCCGCCCAGCAGCAGGTGCAGCGGCACGCCCTCTAGACGCGCGCGGGCATCCCACAGCGCGGTCTCGAGACCCCCGAAGACGCGCAGCGCGCCGGCCACGTTGCCCCACGGCGTGTAGCGGGTGCCGGGCAGGCAGCGCGCCTCCATGGTCGCGAAATCGCGGATGTCCAGGCCGATCAGGCGCTCGCGCCAGGCCAGCAGATCGGCGGCGCGGTCGCCGTCGGCGATCTCGCCGAGCCCCGTCGCGCCTTCGTCGGTCACCACCTCGACGATGGTCTTGGTCAGCGACGCGACCGAGCCGTGGCTGAACACGTAGGGCGCGGTGTAGGGGATGTTCACCGGTGTCGCGCGCACATCGACGATCTTCATGGTCCCTCCCTGGCCGCGGCCATCAGGGGGGGCCGCGGGCACCGGGTCAAGTCCCTGGCCGCGACGGCGGTCGGGGCGCTAAGGTCGGGTCAACGATGGCGTTGATGCCCACCATGCTCGGCGATCTCGATCGCCGTTATCCGCCCGACCGCACCGGCCACGTCGCCGTGCGCGGAGGCCGGGCATGGTATCGCATCGACGGCGCGCGCCATCTGGAGGCCGGGCGCACGCCGGTCCTGGTCGTGCACGGTGGGCCGGGGCTTTCGCATTTCTACCTGCTGACGCTCGCGGCGCTGGCCGACCGCTGGCCCGTGATCTTCTACGACCAGCTCGACTGCGGCTTCGCCGACCGGCCGAACCTGCCGGCGAACTGGACCGTGGAACGCTTCGCGACCGAGGTGGCGTCGGTGCGCCAGGCCCTGGGCCTGACGCGGGTGATTCTGATCGGCCATTCCTTTGGCGGATCCCTGGTCATCGAACACGTGGCGGCGCACGGCCAGGGCATCGTGGGCCTTGTGCTGGCCAGCCCGCTGATCAGCACGCCGCGCTGGATCGCCGACAACACGGCACATCGCGACGCGCTGCCCGAGGACGTCAAGGCGACGCTCGCCGCTCACGAGGCCGCCGGCACCACCGACAGCAAGGAGTACCACGCGGCGGTGATGGTCTTCATGCGCCGGCACTTCTGCCAGCTGAAGCCGTCGCCGGACGAACTCAAGCAGTCCTACGCCACGTTTAACGCGCGGCTCTACGACACGCTGTGGGGACCGACCGAGTTTTGCGCCACCGGCCCCATGAGGACCTACGACGCGAGCGCTCTGCTGGGCCGCATCCGGACGCCCACCCTGTTCCTGTGCGGCCGGTTGGATGAATCGACGCCCGAGGCCAACCGGACGTACGCGGCCCAGGTGCCCGGCGCGCGGCTCGTGGTGTTCGAGGACGCGTCGCACTGCGTGTCCCTGGAACAGCCCGACGCGTTCCTGTCCACCGTGCTCGAGTTCTTGACCGGGCTGGACGCGGCCTGAACACCGCCTTGCGCCACCGGCCTCGATCCCTATAGTGCCGCGAACGCGAAGGAAGGCGGCATGGCGATCCTGCGGGTTGAGTCCCTGAGCAAGCGGTTCGGCGGCCTGGCGGCGGTCGATGCGCTGTCGTTCCAAGTGGAGGCGGGTGAGATCCGCGGCCTGATCGGTCCGAACGGCGCCGGCAAGACCACCACGTTCAACGTGATCAGCGGCTTCTACGCGCCGACCTCGGGACGAATCGTCTACGACGGCCACGACATCGCGGGCCTGAAGGCGCACCGCATCGCCGCGCTGGGCGTGGTGCGCACGTTCCAGGCCTCGCTGTTGTTCCACGAGATGACGGTGCTGGAAAACGTGCTGGTCGGCCGTCACCTGCACGCGCCGGTCGGCGTCTGGGACGCGGTCAGCGGGCGCGCCCGGGTGACCGAGGCGGCCGCCGAGGCGCGCGCCATCGCCGTGCTCGAGACCATGGGCCTGGCGGATCGCCGCCACGACGCCACCGTCAACCTGCCCCACGGCCTGCAACGGGCGCTGGGCATCGCGGTGGCGCTGGCCGCCGAGCCGAAACTCCTGATGCTCGACGAGCCGTTCACCGGCATGAACCTGGAGGAAACCCGCGTCATGATGGGTCACATCGACGCGGTGCGCCGCTCGGGCGTCACCATCCTGCTGGTCGAGCACGACATGCAGGCGGTGATGGGGCTGTGCGACCGTATCACGGTGCTGAACTTCGGCCGCCTGCTGGCCGAGGGCACGCCGGCGGAGATCCGCGGCAACGCCAACGTCATCGAAGCCTATCTCGGCACGGCCGCGTGATGCTGTTCCGCATCGAGGACCTGGTCGTCCACTACAACAAGGTCGCCGCGCTCAAGGGTGTGGGGCTCGAGCTGGATGCCGGCGACATCGTCACCCTGATTGGCGCCAACGGCGCGGGCAAGAGCACGACGCTGCGCGCGGTCTCGGGCCTGGTCCGGCCGACCTCGGGCGCCATCTGGTTCGACGGCGAACGGATCGACGGCCGCGCCGCCGCCGACATCGTGCGCCGGGGCATCGCCCACGTGCCCGAAGGACGCCGGGTGTTCCCCGACCTCTCGGTCTACGAGAACCTGATGACCGGCGCGTTCCTGCGCAACGACCGGACCGCCATCGCGCGCGACCTGGACGCGGTCTGCGCGCACTTCCCGCGGCTGAAGGAACGGCGCACCCAACGCGCCAAGACCCTGTCGGGCGGCGAGCAGCAGATGCTGGCCATGGGCCGCGCGCTCATGTCGGCGCCGCGCATCCTGCTGCTCGACGAACCCTCGCTCGGGCTCTCGCCGGTTATGGTGCAGGAGATCGCTAAGATCGTGGTCGAGATCAACCAGCGCGGCGTGCCCGTGATCCTGGTGGAGCAGAACGCCGGCCTGGCGCTTAAGCTCGCGCGCTACGGCTACGTGCTGGAAACCGGCCGCGTCGCGCTGCACGGGCCGGCGGCGGAGCTCAACGCCCACGAACACGTGCGCCGCGCCTACCTGGGCGCCTGAAGGCCGTGGCGGACCGCCCCTGGCACGCGGGCGATCTGTTCTGGGAGACGTGGAGCGAGACGGCGCTGGCCTTGTGGGCGCGGGGCCGGCGCGCCGAGGCCGTGCGGCTGTGGCGCCTGGCGGCGGACCGGTCCCTGGAGCCGGGCGACCCGCGCCGGGCGGCATGCCTGAACAACGTCGCCCTCGTGGCGGCCGACCCCGGCGCCGCGCTGGACGCCGCGCTGGCCGCGTGGGACGCGGCCGAGCCGTGGGTCGCGGCCATGGCGATCGGCGGGCGCGGGCGGTCCTCGACCTTTCACCTGCGTATCGAGACGCGCAACCGCGCGGCGCTGGATGCCCCGGCCCGTGCCCTGCTGCGTCGCGATCTGGATGCCGGTCGCGCGGTCACCCTGGCCAACCTGGCGCGTGTCCGGGGCGATGCCGCGTTGGCCGCCAAGGCTCACGCGATGCGCCGCGCAGCGTGGGGCCCTGGCGAAACTGGTACCCTCTGGCTCGAAGCGGTTGCGCGCGCACACGGCGCCGGTTCGCCTCTGCCGCCGCCACCCGCCCTGCCGTGGCCGGCGCGGCGGCCCGTCGAGTTCGGCGACGAGAGACGGCTCAAGGGCGCGGTCTACCTGGCCGCGTTCGGGTACTGATCGGGCGTTGGGCTAAGCTGCGGGGACCACACCCTTGCGCCGGGCGCACCAGTCGCGGACGCGGCCCGGCAGACTTTCCAGGCCCTGGGGCAGGAACAGGATCGTCAGGATCAGGATGATGCCGTAGATCGCCGGGCGGTACTCGTCGACCCCGACGACGCGCAGGATCTCGCTCAACGCGGTCAGCAGCACCGTGCCGATGACCGGCCCGGCGAATGTGCGCGTGCCGCCCACGATCACCCACACCAGCACGTAGAGCATGACCGCCAGGCCGAACTGGTTGGGGTTCGCGCTGCCCAGATAGTGGCTGAACATGGCGCCGGCGAAGGCGGCGAAGAACGACGCGATGACGAAGGCCAGCGTCTTGTAACGGCGCACGTCGACACCGACCGACTCGGCCAGCAGGTCGCGCCAGTGGATGGCGTTCAGCGTCAGGCCGATGCGCGACCGTTCCAGGCGCCACATCAGCCACAGGCACAGGACCGTGAAGCCCAGCGCCAGATAGTAGAACAACGACCAATCGCTGAAATCCAACGTACCCAATCCGGGGACGGTCAGCTCGGGCGCCGGGATGCGCAGGATGCCGGTGGGCCCGCCGAACGGGTCGCGGTACTTGAACCAGGTCAGGCGGATCGCCTCGCCCGCAGCGAACGAACCGATCAGGAAGTAGTTCCCCTTCAGGCGGAACAACGGGAAGCTCAGGATGTAGGCGATCAGCGCGCCGACCAGCGCTGCGCTGGGCATGGCGATCCAGACCGAGAAGCCCAGCTTCTTGACCAGCAGCGCGCTGGCGTAGGCGCCCACCCCCATGGTCACCACGTGGCCGAGCGACCAGTCGCCGGTCAGCGTGATCATGCGGAAGCTCTGCGCCACGACGATGTAGAGCAGCATGTAGAGCGCCACGTCGCGCATGGAGACGCTGAGGAAGTTGGGCGCCACGCACGCGAAGGCGAACGCCAGGAGCCAGCCGAGCCTAGCCTCGTGCGCCATGTCAGGCCTTCTCGGCCGAGCCGAACAGCCCGGTCGGCTTGACCACGAGAACCACCAGCATGAGCAGCAGGCCGAGGATCGCGGCGGTGGAGCCGTCGATGAACGTGGTCACGAACGTGTCGAAGAACGTAAAGATCACCGAGGCGACCACGGCACCCTCCAGGCTGCCGACCCCGCCGACGATGATGACGATGAACGCGGTCACGACGTAGGCGTGGCCCATGTAGGGCGTGACCTGCACGATCGGCGCCAGCAGCGCGCCAGCGCCGCCGGCGAACGCCGCGCCGATCACCATGGCGATCAGCGCCGTGCGGTCCAGGCTGATGCCTTGCAGCGCGGCGGCCTCGGGGTCCTGGGCGCAGGCGCGCAGTGCCCAGCCCAGCTTGGTCCGGGTCAGGAACAGCCACAGCAGCACCAGGCCGGCGGTGGCCGCGACCATGACAATCAGCCGCTGGCGCGGCAGGGTCAGCGTCTCGATCCCGAACAGCGCGACCGAGCCGTCGTAGGCGGGCGGAATGTTCTTGGCCAGCCCGAGGCCTGCGATGTCGACCGTCGCGACCTGCAGGATGAACAAGGCGCCGACCGACATGATCAGGCCGCCCAGCGGGTTGCCGCGCATGGGCTTGAACAGCGCGCGTTCCATCAGCACGCCGATCAGCGCGACGATGACGATGCTGCCCGCGACCGCCAGCGGGAACGGCCAGCCGAACGTCGCGTACAGGAAGAACACCACGTAGGCGCCGACCATCAAGAGCTCGCCGTGGGCGAAGTTGATGATGCCCATGACGCCGAAGATCAGCACCAGCCCCACCGCCATCAGCGCCGTGTAGCTGGAGGCGTAGAGCGCGTTGACGCAGGTTTGCAGGATCAGATCGAGCACGGCGACCGTTCAGAAAAAGAGGGCCGGGGCCCAGCGGGCCCCGGCGTCATCGATCACGCGGGTACGCAGGCGCCTCAGGTGCGCTGGTACCACATCTCGCCGAGCTCCTCGAAGTGCTTGATGGTGGCGTCCTTGGCCTTCTCCCACCAGGTCGGGATATCGCCGTACTCGACGATGGTCGCCTTGCCGTTCTGCATCTGCACCACCGGCCACGCGCCGACCAGCGCGTTGTTGATGCCGAACAGCTCCTCGCCCCACCAACTGGCCGGGCCGAAGGCGTGATCGCCCTTGCCACCGGCCTTCATGGCCTCGAGCACCGGGTCGGGCTCGACCGAGCCGGCCTTCTCGGCGGCGGTCTTCCACAGTTCGAGGATCGCCGCGTACTCCCAGCTTACCGCATTCCACGAGCCCGGATAGCGCGCGGTGTACTCCGCGTAGAAGTCGTTGGCGTTCTTGAAGTTGATCTGCGGCTGGTTGAGCGCCTGATCGTCGAAGTCGGGGAACTGGAAGATATGGCCTTCCAGGAACGCCGCGCTCGTCTTCTCCATGATCACCGGGTAGTTGTCGAGGGTGCAGGAGATGATGGTGCCCTCGTAGCCCTGCAGGAACGCCTGCTCGTTGAGCAGGTTGATGAAGTCGGGGTACGCGGTGTCGAAGCACAGGACATCGGGCTTCGACGCCAGCATCGCGGTCATGATAGGCGCGAAGTCCGTGGTCGCTAGGTCGAAGAACGAGTCGTGGACGAGCTCCATGCCGGTGACCTCGAACGCTGCGCGGTAGAGCGCCACCGACGGGCGGCCGATCGTGTCGTCCTGGGTGACCATAGCGACGGTCTTCAGCTCGGGCTTGTTGCGCGCGAGCCATTCGACGCCGGTGGAGTTGTACAGCGGGTGCACCTCGCACGGCGCCACCAAGTATGTCGTCTCCGGTGACAGATCGGACGGCACCAGGGTGGACGACAGCATCTTGTTCTTGGTCATGAACTCGGCGGTCGCCAGCGCGTCGGTGCCGCCGAGCTGCAGCACGATCTTGACGCCGTCCTCGAGCACTAGCTGCTTGGCGCCGGTCAGCGCCTTGTCGGACAAGTACTCATTGTCGTAGCTGACCAGCTCGACATTGTAGGTGGTGCCACCGACATTGATGCCGCCGGCCGCGTTGAGCTTCTCGGCCCAGATCTCGCAGCCATAGAGGCCCGGCAGGCCCCACGCTGCCACGTCGCCCGTGACCGGGGCGTTGAATCCGATGCGCACCGTCTCGGCGGCATGGCCGCGCTTGACGTATGGCGCCGTGAACGCCGCGGCCGACGCCGCGGTGCCCAGGAACTGCCGGCGCTTCATACCCTTGCGTATCTTCGACATGAGTACCTCCCTGATGCGACTGTTTCGTGGCGCGCCGGCGCCCAGCGCGCTGAACCGCGCGCATCTTGGGCCAACGGGCAGGGACGCACAACCCTGCAGTTCCGCGCGTCCGGGTGCCGTTGCGCACCCTCGCGGGCCGATGCTAAGACCGCGCGGACCAGGGGCGCGCCGGGTGGGCGCGACAGGAACGTTCAGCGAGGCAGGTGTGACCATGACGACCAAAAAGTGGGGCAAGGACGATTTCTGGGGTCTGGGCGCTGAGTGGGACCCGCAGTGGCTGCTGACCCCGGCCCAGAAGAAGCTGCAGGCGAAGCTGATCGAGTTGTGCCGCACCACGCTGCGCGAGAACGCGGTCGAATCCGACAAGAAGCTGATCTTCCCGCGCAAGAACTTCGAGGCGCTGGCCTCGCTCGGCCTGCTCGGCCTGATCGTGCCCAAGAAGTGGGGCGGGCTCGGCGAAAGCCACACCTGCGCCGCCATGGTGGCCGAGACGATCGCGCGCTACGGCTGCGCCTCGACCGCCATGTGCTACACCATGCACCTGGGCGCCGTGGCCGCGGCCATGTTCCGCAGCCACGACAACAAGTACATCCAAAGCATCATGAAGCGCCTGGACAAGGACGTCTTCATCGGCACGCTCTCCTACTCGGACCCCGAGACCGGCTCGCATTTCTGGTACCCGGTCTCCTCGCGCGCCGAGAAGGTGGCGAAGGGCTGGCGCGTGACCAAGAAGGCGTCGTGGACCACCTCGGGCGGCTTCGCCGATTGGTACGTGATCCAGACCACCAGCCCGGATTTCGCCGGCAACTACGCCGACCTGACCTGCTGGATCGTCACCAAGGACGAGGTCAAGGCCGAGAGCGCCACCTGGGACGGCATGGGCCTGCGCGGCAACCAGTCGGGCGCGCTGCTGGTCGACAACGTGACGGTCGGCAACGACCGCATGGTCGGCCCGAAGGGCGATGGTGCCGCGTCGAACGACGAATGCGTCGATCCGTTCTTCCTGCTGTGCTCGTCGGCGTGCTGGAACGGCATCAGCCTGGGCATGATCGACATCGCCAAGCGTCACACCACGGCGAAGAAGCACGTGGACGTGGGCATGCGCGTGGCCGATTACCCGACGATCCAGGATTACGCGGGCGAGGCGATCATCGACACCAACGCGTGCCGGGCGCTCGACTTCCAGATGGCCAAGGCCATGGACGACGTCACCAACAACTGCGACTGGTCGATCCACAAGGACCTCAAGGCGCTGCCCCGTGCCCAGTTCCTGTCGTGGATGTGGCAGGTGAAGTTCGCCGCCGCCAAGAACGTCGCGCACGTCTCGGACAAGATGCTGCACGCGTGCGGCGGCACCGGCTACAAGCCGGCGCTCGGCATCGAACGCTACCTGCGCGACGGCAAGGCCGGCTGGGTCATGGGCCCGACCAACGAGGTGCTGCGGCAGTTCGTCGGCAAGGCCGCGCTGCTCGGCTTCGAATCGCTCGACTACTGGAACCAGGCGGTCAACGAGCGCGTGTTGAACAACGAGGTCAAGAAGCTCTCGGCGGACGCCAAGCGCAAGCTGGCCAAGCAGCTCCTGGCCGAGGCCGACGGCGCCAAGGCCGCGGCGGAGTAGGCGGTCGCGTTCGGCGTCGGGGCCGGGACGCGCCATGCGCGCCATGGCCCTGACGCCCGAGTTGATTGCGCGCATTCACCGCGACGAGCCCGAGGTCGGGCCGCTGCCCGGCACCACGCCCATGACGGACGCCGACTTCGCGGCGGGCGTGGCGTGGCTGATGGGGGGCTTGCCGGCGGACGACGACCTCCACGTGTTCGCCTACGGCTCGCTCATCTGGCGCCCGGCGTGCGAGCACGAGGACCAGACCCGCGCGCGGCTGACCGGCTGGCATCGTTCCTTCTGCTTCCGGGTGCCGCGCTTTCGCGGCACGCCCGATCAACCGGGCCTGATGCTGGCGCTGGATCGCGGCGGTTCGTGCATCGGCGTCGTGCAGCGCCACGCGCGCGCGCGTGCCGCGGATCGGCTGGAACGTGTCCTGCGCCGCGAAATGACGATCCGCGAGACGCCGAACCAGCCGCGCTGGGTCACCGTCACCACCGCCGACGGCGCGCGCCGTCGTGCGATCGCCTTCGCCGCCGACCGGCGGAGTTTTCTTTATTGCGGTCACCAGCCGGCCGAGACCACCGTCGCGGTGCTGGCGAACGCCATCGGCCACGTGGGCAGTTGCGCCGAATACCTGATGAAGACGGTCACGCAACTGGAATCGCTTGGCATCCACGATCCCTACCTGTGGCGCTTGCAGGACCAGGTGGCGGCGCGGATCATGGCGGAGACCGAGGCCGAGCGGGGCGAGCCATGATCACTCCTGCGCTTGAGCACGCCTTCGACGCCGATCTGGCCGAGCCCGCGAACCTGGGGGGCCTGGTGCGCGCCTTCGCCTGCGCGCTCGATGTCGACCGCTGCTTACCCTACCTACGCGATCCTGCGGCGATGCGGGCCGGGGTCGTGGTGTGCTGGCGGCGCGCCGAGGCCACGCCCGACCTGCCCGAACGCTACTTCGCCGGCTGGTTCGCCGAGGACCCGGCGATCCACACCGACGATCCCATGTTCGCCGGCGCGCTCGCGGGGCGCGCCGCCGACTTCATCGCCGACACCGGGGCCGATTCGGGCGTGAACCCGGCGGTCGAGGCGAAGTTCCACCACCGCGCGCTGGTCCACGTGAACCTGAACGCCGACGGTAGGCTGTGGGGCATCCTGGAACCCATGACCATGGCGCCGCGCGCCTGGATGCCCGCCGATCGCACGCTGGTGCTCGCGGTACGGCACCGCCTGAGCGGGCGCGTGCGCGAGCTGCTCGCCACCGGCCCGTGGCCGCACGCGCTCGTGCGTCTGATGGGCTAGGGCCTACTCGCTCGCCTTGATCGGGTACTGCACGACGGGGTGGCGTTCGTCGTGGTCCGCGAGTCCCGGGAACTTCATGGCCGTGCCGGGCACCAGAGCGCTCGGGCCGGTGATCCAGGTCTCGAGGGTCGCCTCGTCCCACACCAGGCCCGAGCCGGCGAGCGCCGCCGAATAGGGATAGCCCTCGACCGAGCCGGCCGGGCGGCCCAGGACGCCCGCTAGGTTCGGCCCGAAGCTGGAGCGGCCGTCGTCGCGCACCACGTGGCAGACCGAATATTGGCGCTTGAACAGCTTGCGGCCGTTGGGCGGATCGGCCGCGAGCGCTGGCACGGCGGCCACGGCCGCCAAGACGAGGACTGGAACCAAGGTGGAGGCGCGCGACGCGTGCATGCGTCAACGCTCGGCCCTAGCCCGGCCGAACAGGTAGCCGAGGACAGCCAGGACGATGGGGGGCAAGGACTTGGCCGCAACGTCGAGCTTGCTTGAACCGTCGCTCAACGCGAACAGGAGGGCGACATAGGCACCGAGCGCAGGCAATCCGCACAACCCGGCGCAATAGACGATGGCGTTGTCACGCAACCCGAAAAGTCGGCCCATCAGGCCGAGTTCGGCATGCAGTACCGGTAGACGATTCTCCAGTTCAGACGAGAGCTCGGCCACCTTTCCGCGCGCGACTTCAGCATCGCGGCGGACCCGCTAAAGCTCGTCATACCCGTTGGTCATGACGGCGACGTGGCGGATGCGTCAGAGGTGTCGAACGATGCTCGCCACATTCGACGCCGTGGACGATGCGCTGGATACGACCGTCCTTCCGACGCGAGTAAGGTCATCCAACGCCCTCTGAAGTTCGTTCTTGACCGCAGGGTCATCGGTTGTAGCGATCAGACCACGCAGCCGTGATGCGATGTCGACGATGTCGAGCGACACTTGAATCTGCGACTGAACGTCGCGAAGGATATCGCCAACGCGAACAGGCCCGCTCGCTTCGCCCGCCATTTGCCTTTTCCCTTACTTATGACGTCGCGACACTCGAGCGTGACGTCTCACGTTGCTCGAAAGTATACCACGACATTCGCCCAAACAACTCGCTAGCTCCGCGGGCGGGTCTTGTCCGGATCGTAGAACGGGAAGCGCACCACGTGCGCCGGGATGCGCTTCTGATGGCCGTCGATCTTGCCGATCTCCACCTCGGTGTCCGGCGCCGTGTAGTCCACGTGGAGCCGCGCGAGCGCGATGGTCTTCTTGAGGATCGGCGAGCGCGTGCCGCTGGTCACCACGCCCACCTGCATGCGCCCCACGTGCACGCAGTCGCCGTGGCCCGCCACCTCGTTGCCGGCGAGTTCGAGCCCGACCAAGCGGCGCTGGGCGTGCTCCTTGCGGCGCGCCAGCGCGTCCTTGCCGATGAAGTCCTCGTTGTCGCCGAGCGCCACGGTGAACCCGATGCCGGCCTCGAAGGGGTCGGTCTGGTCGTCGAATTCGTAGCCGCCGAAGACCAGTCCCGCCTCGATGCGCAGCATGTCGAGCGCGGCCAGGCCAATGGGCGCAAGCCCGTGCGGTTCACCCGCCTGCCAGATGGCGTCCCACACGGCGGGCGCGTCCTTCGGGTGGCAGAACACCTCGTAGCCGAGTTCGCCGGTGTACCCGGTCCGACTGACGATCACCGCCGGGCCGTTGTAGTCGCCGATGCGGCCCACCGTGAAACGGAACCAGGCGATCTCGTCGACGCGCGGGCGCGCCGGCGGCGTCCACACCACCTGCTTCAGGATGTCGCGCGAGGCCGGACCTTGGACCGAAACGTTATGCAATTGGTCGGTCGAGGAGCGCACCCATACCTTGTCGAGCCCCAGGGCCGCCGCCTGCTCGCGCAGCCAGACGCCACCGTAATCGTCGCCGCCGATCCAGCGAAACAGGTCCGGTCCCATGCGGAACAGCGTGCCGTCGTCCAGCATGCCGCCGGTCGGGTAGCACATGGCAGAGTAGACCACCTGACCCGGCGCTAGGCGCCGCACGTTGCGCGTCAGCGTGCGCTGCATCAGCTCCTCAGCGTCGGGTCCGGTGACCTCGACCTTGCGCAGCGCCGACAGGTCCAGGATCACCGCGCGCTCGCGGCATGCCCAGTACTCGTCCTGGGGCCCGTGGTTGTTGAACTGGTTGGGCAGCCAGAAGCCGCGGTACTCGACGAAGTTGCGGGTCAGTGTCGAGGTGCGCGGGTGGAACCCGGTCTTGCGTGTCAGCTTCGGTTCGGCGTCGGGTGTCATGCGAAAGGCCACCGCTTTGGAGAAGACGTTCTTGGCGGGATAGACGCGCACGTGCACGTCAGTCGGCACCCACGAGTTTGTGGCGTCGATGTCGTCGGGGCAGGCGGACGAGCCGCACACCAGATCGGTCGAGGCCTGCAGCAGCACGTAGTCGCCGGGCCGCGAGTAGGAATCGTCGAGGAAGATGCCGTGCTGCGCGTTCAGCGCGGTGTTGTAGTAGAGGTTGACCGCCGTCCAGCCGGGGCGCGCCGCCAGGCCGAAGGGCGCCAGCACCTGGTTGAAGTTCTCCGAGCAGCTCACGTGCCCCGGATAGCCCATGTCCTCGTAGAAACGTGGCGTGCACGCCAGCCCGAAGGTGTCGTGCCGGCCGCAGGTATCGCGGATCACCTCGACCAGGGGCTGCATGTCGCCGTCGAAGTACTTCGCGGCAAGCCCCGGCATGGGGTAGAGCGCACCCACCTGGTAGCGCGTGGTCGTCGGGTCGATGCCGCGCTCGAGGCCCGCTTGCAGCCGGCGCGCGTTGAACGCCAGGAAATCCGAGCACTGGCGCCCTTCCACGTCGATGATCTGGATGAACTCGCCGGCCTTCACCTCGTAGGCCTCGGCGGTGCAGCGAGAAACCCGCAGATCCAGCCGGGGCTCGGCCAGGGGCTCGGGCAGGTCCGGCGCGGCGTTCGCCTCGATGCGGGCACGCCGGATGATGACGTCCAGGTCCGTCGGCGGGTCGTGGGCGTCCACCGCCATGGGTCCGCCCGGCGCGGCGACGATGACCAGGGCGTCGCGCTCGGCCGTCAGCGTCGCGCGCTGGCCGGCCGCGGCGTCCGCCGCAAACAGGTGCGACGCGCGCTCAAACCGGGGCGCGATGCCGCGCCGCGCCAGCGCCGCGCGCAGGCTCCGCGCCGATTCCTCGTCGCGCGCCAGGATCGCGCGCAAGCCCTCGGCGGCGGAGGTCGCGCCGCCGCCCAGGGCACCCGGATCCTCGCGCCCGTCCGCGCCGAACGCCAACAGCTCGCAGCGCTGGCGGCCTTCGCGGTTGATCACGGTGATCGTGTCGCCCTGACGCACGCTGAGCAGCGCCGAGCCGGCGCCGGGCACGCGGTAGCGTTCCTCGCCGGGCACGCAGCGTGGCAGGCCGGGCTCGATCAGGCGGGGACGCAGGACGGCTTGGTTCATGGCGCGCTCCGGACCTTGGGACACTAGCGCATCAGCGGTGTCCGAGGGAACCGCGCGGCGCGGTTCCGCCGGCGCGTCCGCTGCCTTATGCTCCAGCGCCTTCGCAGGGGGGTCGCCATGGAACGTTACTTCTCGCAGTCCGAGTACGAAGTGCGCTGGGCCAAGGTCGCGGCGGGCTTGAAGGCCAAGGGGCTCGACGCCGCCCTGATCTGGGGCCGTTCGGCCGGCACGTACGAGCGCTCGGGCGATGTGCTGTACCTGACCGGCTACTACGGCACCCACTCGGGCCAGGGCATGGACACGCCGCTGACCACGGCGCGCGGCTTCGCCTCGGTGCTGTTCAAGGTCGGCGAGACGCCCGAGCTGATGGCCGACGAGCCCGGCCCTAATCCGGACCTCTTGGCCACCAACCGGGTGGGCTGGTCGCGCAACACGATCCAGGGCAGCGCCGAGATGCTGGCGAAGCGCGGCATCAAGGGGCGCGTCGGCTTCGTCGGGTCGGACTTCTTCCCGATCAAGTACTGGGAGGCGTTCAAGGCCGCGACGCCCGCCATCGAGTGGGTGATGATCGACGACCTGGTGCGCGACGTGCGGCGCATCAAGAACCCGCGCGAGCTGGAGGCGATCCGCCAGGGCGGGCGCATCGCCGGCCGGGCGCTGACCCGCCTGGTCGAGAACCTGATCGCCGGCAAGTCCGAGGCCGAGGCGGCGGCCGAGGCGGCGCGCGAGGTGGTGCGCGGCGGCGGCCACGTGCACATGATCCCGGTCAACCACGGCGATCTGATCCACTACTTCACGCGCGATCCGCTGGCCGGCTACAGCCACGACGCGCCGAAGCCCGGCGACCTGGTGCGCGGCTGGGTCTACGGCCCTATGTTCCAGGGCTACTGGCTCGATCCAGGCCGCACGGCGGTCTGCGGCCGGCGCGCCTCGAACGCCCAGAAGAACCTGATCGAGGCGTGCGCCAGCATCGTCGAGACCCTGGTCGCCGACATCCGGCCGGGTGTCCGGCTGATGGATCTGGCGACAAAGGGCCAGACGATGCTGGCCGACACCGGCGCCGAGAAGGACCAGGCGGCCGAAAAGTGGCCGCTGTTCGGCCACGGTGTCGGGCTCTTCTTCGAGAAGCCGTACATCTCGACCAGCATGGGTTCGCCCGACGACGTCTTCGAGGAAGGCATGGTCATGGGCGTCGAGGCGTTCGTCGCCCACGCCGGGGTTGGCAGCGCCGGCTTCGAGCAGAACGTCATCGTCGGGCCCAGGGGCGCCGAGATCATCACCGACGCGCCCATGCTTTGGTGGTAACCGGAATCGACCGGGGCAAGGTTGCCGGTCGATGTGTTCCGTCCGTGATGCCCGAGCGTCCGGTGATCCCCGAGCGTGTAAACGCACGGGCGATCGAACGTTGAGTGTCCTCGCCCCTGGTTCTATATCGAATGCGACTGTGTTGCATTAACGTCGTGTAGGATCGCCCAGATGATCCACGTGATCGGGAACGTCCTCGATGCGGCGGGGCTGCTCGCCGCGCGCGAGGTCATGGCGGACAAGGGCGCCTTCGCACCCGGGGCCAAGACGGCCGGCTGGCGCACCCGGGCACGCAAGAACAACCTGCAGGCCGAGGACACGCCGGCCGCGCGTGCCGCGCCATCGCCCCGGCTTTACATGAAGCCCAGGTTGTACTGCGCCTCCGGCAGGCCCTGGTCGGCCGCCAGGCGGTACCAGCGAGCCGCCTCGGTTAGGTGTCGCGGGCGACACCATCGCCGTCGTCGTAGAGCGTGCCCAGCGAGAACTGGGCGCCGGCGTGGCCGGCCTCGGCCGCCTTGAGGTAGAGCGCGCAGGCGCGCAGGGGGTCGCGCTCCACGCCCAGCCCGCGCTGATAGAGCCGCCCCAGGCCGTACTGCGCGTTAGAATCGCCATTCTCGGCCAGTGGCGACCAAGCCGCCGCGGCGTCGGCGAACGCCCCCGATTCGAAGGCGGCTAGACCGTCGGCGAACGTGGCGCCGCGGGCCGTGCCGACGAGCACAAGCACCAAGAGGGCGGCGGAGACGAGCGTCCAGACGACCGTGGCCGGGACGCTAGAGCAAGGCCCGGTCGGATGGAACCGTGTGGGTTCACCCCAACGGGCCTGTGACCTGGGATGCGGTTGGCCCGATCGCGGCCCCGATCCCCCGGCCGCGCCGAGCGCGGTCACGTGATCGGGCGAACCGATTCTAGGAACGTCGCCGAGGCGCGCCGGCCCCGCCCGAGCGTCAGGCCGCCACCAACACCGCTGCGGCGGTGGTCAGGGCGTCGCGCGCGGGCCCATGGCGGCCCTTGGGCAGCCGGCCACGCAGATCCTGCAGCTTGCCAAGACCGGTCCGCAACGCATTGCGTTCGCGGACATCTTCACGGTCGACGACCATCATGTCGCTGAGCCGGTTTTCGACCATGTCGATGAGCAGGTCGAGTTCGCGCGAGGTCCAGATCATTGATGCTCTCCGTGCGGCTGGCGCGTTAACCCTAGCGATCATGGCGTCTCAAAACCTAACAAGATGTTAACGAGCGCCGCCCTTCGTTAAGGATGGCGCCACAATGTTGCTCATCTGCCACACTCTTTCCGCAGGAAAATGCAGACTGACTGTCGTGCCGATGCCTACGGCGCTTTCCACCTTGATCGCGCCCCCGTGCAATTCGATCAGCGAACGTGTCAGCGGCAAGCCCAGTCTGGTGCCTTGGTGCCGTCGGGTCAGAGCGTCCTCCAACTGGACGAACGGCGACAGCGCCTTCGGAATTTCGTCTCGTGTCATGCCCTTGCCCGTTTCAATCACGGCCAGGATCAACGCGCCGTCCGGGTCGACGCGGACGCGGGTCGTGACCGTGCCGCCGCCGGGCGTGAACTTGACGGCGTTCGACAAGAGATTGAGCAGCATTTGCTTGACCTTGCGTTCGTCGGCGCGCAGGCCGGGAATCGTGGTGGGCACACCCTCGGCCAGAGCGACCCCGCCGGCCAGCGCCATCTCCTCGACGAAGCGCCGGCAACGCGCGATCAAGGCGGGCAACGAGATCTCGGACTCGTGCAGCGTCAGCTTGCCGGCCTCGGCCTTCGAGAAATCCAGGATGTCGTTGATCAGGTTGAGCAGGTGGCGGCCGCTCTCGTGGATGTTGCGCACGTACTCCAGGTACTGCGGCACGCCCGGACGAGCTAAGTTGGCCAGCGCCGGGTGGAGTTCACGGAACCGCTGGTTGCTGAGGACCAGGCGGTCCTGGGCGTCGAACAAGGCGAAGACTTCGGACGGCGCCTCGATCGCCTCGACCAAGAGCATCTGCGCGTGGGCGGCGCGGCTTCCCGCCCGGACCCGCGCGGTGATGTCGGTGCCGACGCCGCGATAGCCGCAAAACGTGCCCGTCGCGTCGAACACGGGCACGCCGGTCATGCGATTGTAGCGGGTTTCGCCGCCGATATCGACCGAATGGAATTCCTGGTCGCTGAACGGCGAGCGCGACGCTGGCCCAGGCACACGGCCCGCCGGGCGGGCGAATGCGCCGATGTCCAGCAGGTTGGCGCCGACCAGCGCGGCCACCGGCTGGCCCAGCGCGTCGGAGGCGCGCGGCGACAGCATCTGGATGCGGAACGAGGCATCGACCTCCCACACCCAGTCGGAGAGCAGGCGGTTGATGTCGTCGAGCCGTTCGCCTAACACGTCGAGCCGCCGCTCGGCGCGGGCCTGGCCGGTGATCTCGCGATAATGGCCGCCGACCGCGACGATGGTGCCGTGCTCGTCCTTCAGCGGGCTGTGGACCGCGACGAACGTGCGCTCCGCGTCGGGTGGACCGGCGCGGTAGGTGTGCTCGACCGAGCGGCCCTCGCGCACGACACGGACCACCACGTTGGGCGCCTCGAGCGGCCCGATCGACACGCCCGGCGGCACGGCGATGGCGCGGTAGGCCGCGTTGGCCAAATTGCAGCATGCCGTCGGCCGCGGCCAGGTAGATGGACTCGGGGCAGGCGAGCACCAACTTGGCCGCGAGCGCCGGTCCGGCCGACCGCCGGGAGGGCGACCGCCTAGGTCGCGGATTCGAGCTTGTTGAGGGCATATTGGTACTGCGGGTCCTGGCGCCAGCGGCGCGCGACGGTGGTGGCGTACGACGGCTTGATCTGGCGGAAGATCGCCTGGGCCGCGCGCACCGCCTCCTCGATGTCCTCGCCCGGGCGCAGCGTCGCGGTGCGCGCCAGGCGCACGATGGTCTTGAACGTCACTTCCTGGAACCCGGCGGCCTTGCACGCGATTGCCAGCGCCTCGGGGCCTGGCTCGAACAGGATGCGCCGCACCAGGATGGGGCGCAGGTCCAACAGGCAGGCGAGCCCCGCCTCGAACAGCGGCACTTCGCCCTTCTTCAGGAACTGCAGCAGCACGGATTCGTTCAGCGCGCGCGAGGCGCGCAGATCGCGCACAATGCGTTCGGCGATGGTCAGATCGTCGTGGCGTTTGCCGAACTGATCCTTCGCCCCCTTGGCCACGGTCTCGTCGATCACCTCGCCGTCCACCCTGTGTACGCTGGACAGGTGGTGACGCAGCGCGGCGGAGACCCACAGGTACATGTTGCGCGTCAGGTCGCGCGGCAGGTCATGGCGCCGCACCAGGGGCTCCTGAAAACGGTCGACTTGGCGCGACTGATCAACCAGGTACTCCAAGGTCGCGGCCGAGATCTGGGCGCCGGCGTTGTTCAGCAGCGCGACCACCACGTCCTCGTCGCCGGTGTTGATCAGGGCTTGGCTGACGTCCTCGCTGATGGCGCGGCGCCCGGCGATAGCCAGTTGATGCGCCTGGGTGCGCTGGCGCACGATCTCGATCAGGGCGCTGTCCGCCAGCACCGCGCTGGCGACCAGGATGGGATAGGCGACGTCGATCTCGTCGTTCGCCACGGCGACCACCAGGTCGCGCGGCGCGCGTGGGTCCTGGGCCAACCGATGAGCAAGATCCTTGCGTACCGCGGCATCGACGTCGGCCACCAGGCGGCGCAAGATGTCACCCATGAGTGCCCGCTCCCGGTCGGACAGCGCCTCGCCCATGTCGAACAGCAGGTCGCGCACGGTCTCGAACAGCGCGGCGCGGCCCTCGCGCGAGCGCTGGCGCGCCATGCCGAGCAGGGTATCGAGCTTGAGTCTTGCGACGGCGGGCTGGGTCGTGTCGGACGACGACGGCGACTTGGACATGGTGGTGCGCGCCGGGCGGCCAGCGGGATTGCTTCGAGTTCAGAGTGGCCGCCGCGCCATTAACAACGCCTTAGCCCCATGGTTGTTCGCGCTGGTGCTCGCGGGCATCGGCGTCGTCGCCGCGTCGCCGCGCGGCGCGGCGGTGGAGGCTGTGGAAACCGTGCGCGTTGTGGTCGAGCAGGACTTCGTCTACCGCGAGCGGACGTCGATCGAGGCCAAGCCGATCCCGTCGTTCGAGTTGCCGCTCGCCGAGTTGGCGGTCGATCTGCTGGTCGGAGCCGGAGCCGATGTGGTGGGGCCGGACGCCACGGCGTACGACGCTTCCCTTCACATCATCGCCCGGGGCGAGGCGCTGGGCTTGCTCTACGCCGACGCCGATGCCCGCTACTTGTACACGGGCGCCAACGTGCGCGGCGCGCTGGCCTTCCAGCGGGGCGGAACGTCGGTCATGGATTCCGCCTTCGTCGGTCAGATTAACCGCCAGCGCAAGTTCGAACGCGATCTGGGCTACGACGACCCGGCCAACGCCCCCTTCGACAGCGCCTTGCGCGCGCCGGGGTCATACATGGATCGCCTGGTCGAACTGATCGGCGCGGTCTACGGGGCGCCAGCGCTGGCCTCGGCCCTGCTTGACGGCGATCCCAGACTCCGACCCACGGCGACCCGCGTCATGGGCGACCTGGGCGACGCCTCGGTGGTCCCGGACCTGATCGGCGCCTTGGCGGACACCGACGACGCGGTGCGCTGGCAGGCGGCCTGGTCGCTCGGCCGGCTGGGCGACCGGCGCGCCATCGCCGCCCTGATCGAGGCACTCGGCGACCGCCACCCCGACGTGCGCTGGTTCTCCGCCTGGTCGCTCTCCGTGATGACCGGCCAGACCCTGGGCGACGACCAGGACGCCTGGGCCGCGTGGCACCAAAGCCAAGCGGGCATTTTACGCGGCCGCGCGGCTCGGCCCCCGCCTTGAATCGGAGGTCGTTGAACTTGGCGTAGTCTTGCCCGGCATGGTCCGGCGTTTGTGACTACCCCTCACCCCGACCCTCTCCCGCAAGGGGAGAGGGGGCGCACACCCGAATCCCTCGCCCCTCGCGGAGGAGGGAGAGGCCCGTCGCGTGCCGCGACGGGAGGGTCAGGGGGCGTGCGACCACCGGTCACGTTCAGCGGTGGTGCTACCCGATCAAGGCGTCCTGGCCGCGCTTGGCGAGGCTGTGGCCGACGATCATGCGCTGGATCTCGCTGGTGCCCTCCCAGATGCGGTCCACGCGCACCTCGCGAAAGAACCGTTCCGCCACGTTCTCGCGCATGTAGCCGCGCCCGCCGAACACCTGAACGGCGCGATCGGCGACCCGGTTGGCCATCTCCGAGCAGTAGAGCTTGGCCATCGAGCACATGGCGTGCTGGACCTTGAGATCCTCCTTGGCGTCGATCGCCTCGGCCAGGCGATAGACCATCAGGCGTCCGGCCCAAAGCTCGGTCAGTGAATCGGCCAGCGGGAACTGCACCGCCTGGTTGTCCCAGATGGGCCGGCCGAACTGCACCCGGGAACGCGCGAACGCGGTCGCCTCGTCGATCAGCCGGCTGGCCGCGCCGCAGCAGCGCGCGGCGATCTTCAGGCGTTCCTGGCGGAACCAGTCGTAGGTCCATTGCAGGCCGCCGCCCGCGGGGTCGATCTGGTTCTCGGCCGGGACGCGCACGTCGGTGAAACGCAGCACCAGGTGATGGCCGGGGAAGTGGTGCATGTACTTGGGCGTACGCACCACCTCTATGCCCGCCTGGTCGCGATCGACATAGAACAGGCCGTGGCCGCCGTCCTCCAGCTTGGCCTGGAAAATCACGATGTCCGCCACGTTGGCGCCGGTGACGTGCCATTTGAGCCCGTCGAGCCGGAACTGGTTGCCGACGCGCCGTGCGGTCGCCTGGATCGCGTCCACGTCGGAACCGGCACCTTCCTCGGTGATCGCGTAGCACTCGTTGCGCGCGCCGCTCAGCAGGTCGCGCACGTAGTGTTCCATCTGGTAGGGCGTCGCCGTGTGAACTAGGAACGGCGACAGGTCGTGGTAGCAGAAGCCGAGACCGTTGGTGGCGCGGCCGATCTGCTCCTGGATCACCGCGATCTCGAGCATGGAAAGGCCCGCGCCGCCGTGCTCCTTGGGGATCGAGGGCATGAACAGGCCCATGGCCTTGGTCGCCTCGTAGTGGCGTTCGCGCACGTCGCGCGGGATCGCGCCGTCGTGCATCTCGGTCTCGACCTCGAGCGGAATCAGCTCGGCGTCGACGAAGGCGCGCATGCGCGCCTGCCAGGCGCGCGCGGTCTCGGGCAAGGGGTACGACATGGCGGCTCCTCGGGTGTGGACCGGCAGAGTGTATTCAAAGCACCGGGCTTGGCGTAGCGTCCCGTGCGTCACTGCGGGAGGGAACCATGGCAGCATCACGTATCGCGATCGTCACGGGCGCGGGTACCGGGATCGGCCGCTCGGCCTCGCTGGCGCTAGGCCGGGCGGGGTGGTCGGTCGCGCTGGCGGGCCGTCGGCCCGAGCCGCTGCAGGCCGTCGTCGCCGAAGGTACCGCGCTCGGCGCCACCATGATCGCGGTCCCGACCGATGTCGCCGAGCCGGCGTCGGTCGCGGCTCTATTCGCCGCGGTCAAGGCTCGCTTCGGCCGGCTCGACCTCCTGTTCAACAACGCCGGCATCGGCGGCCGCGCCGTGCCGCTCGAGGATATGGCGGTCGAGGATTGGCGCCGCGTCGTCGATATCAACCTGAACGGCATGTTCTACTGCACGCAGCAGGCCTTCCGCCTGATGAAGGACCAGGACCCGCGCGGCGGACGCATCATCAACAACGGCTCGATCTCGGCCCACGCGCCGCGGCCCAACGCGGCGCCCTACACCGCGACCAAGCACGCGATCTCCGGGCTGACCAAGGCGACCGCGCTGGACGGGCGCAAGTACGACATCGCGTGCGGCCAGATCGACATCGGCAACGCCGCGACGCCCATGACCCAGCGCATGGGCTCAGGGATGCCCCAGGCCGACGGCTCGGTGCGTCCCGAGCCGACCATGAACGTCGATCATGTCGGCGACGCGATCGTCCAGATGGCCAATCTGTCACCGGACGCCAACGTGCTGACCATGACGATCATGGCGACCAAGATGCCCTACGTCGGCAGGGGCTGATCGTGCATTGGTGCAAGTGGGCTTGGCGCGGTTGCTCGTTTGATCGTGATCGCGGCGCGCGCCGTCCCCGACGCACCATCGCCCACTCCAAGGGAGGACCGTCATGAAGCTCTACTAATCGCCCGGCGCCTGCTCGCTGTCGCCGCACATCGTCGCGCGCGAGGCCGGCATCAAGCTCGACCTTGAACAGGTCGACCTCGCCAGCAAGAAGACGAAGGCCGGCGCCGATTTCTCGAAGATCAATGCCAACGGCTACGTGCCCGTGCTCGAGCTGGACGACGGCAGCCGGCTGACCGAGGGCGCGGCGATCGTGCAATATCTCGCGGACAAGGCCGGCAAGGCCGACCTGCTGCCGAAGGCAGGGTCCATGGAGCGCTACCGTGCGCTCGAGGCGCTCACCTTCGTCTCGACCGAACTGCACCAGACCTTCGGGCTGCTGTTCAACGACAAGACCACCGAGGCGTTCAAGGCCATGGCCAAGGAACGGCTGGCCAAGCGCTTCGACGTCATGGACAAGCAGCTCGCCGGCAGGGACTACCTGACCGGGCCGGCGTTCACGGTGGCGGATGCCTACGCATTCACGGTGGTCAATTGGTCGAAGTACGTGGGCATCGACGTGTCCAGGTGGCCGAACCTCGCGGCCTTCCAGGCGCGCGTCGCGGCCCGGCCCAAGGTGGCCGAGGCGCTCAAGGCCGAAGGGCTGGCGTAAGCCGCCGCCGCGCCGAGGTTTCGTAGGGGCGGGTCCCAGACCCGCTCCGCGCATCCCTACGCCCGGAAGAAGGGCTTGTCGCCGATCACGGTGACGCGGTGCATCCTGCGGTGCTCGGCGCCGTAGTCGGCCACCGCGTAGTGCTGGGTCACCGGGTTGTCCCAGATGGCGAGCGACTTCGGCCGCCACGTGAAGCGCACCTGGTAGGTCGGCTGCTCGGCGTGGCGCAGCAGCAGGGCCAGCAGCTCCTGGCCCTCGTGGCGGTTGAGGCCCTGGATCGCCGCCGTGAACGAGCGGTTGACGAACAGCGCGCGCTTGCCGGTGATCGGGTGGGTGCGCGCCACCGGGTGCACGACCGGCGGGTTGGCGCGCTGGGCCTCCTGCATCGCCTTTACGCCGTCGGGCCGGGCGAGCCACGTCTCCATGAAGCCGCCGGTGATGTCGTGGACCGCGTGCAGCGGCTCGATCAGGCGCTTGATCGGCTCGGAGAGGCCGTCATAGGCCGCGGTCATGCTGGCCCAAAAGGTGTCGCCGCCCAGCGGCGGCACAATCTGGCAGTGCAGGATGGACGCGAGCGGCGGCGGCTCGCGGAACGTCACGTCCGTGTGCCACTCGCCGTTGTAGATGCCCTGGCGGCCCTTCTGCTCGACGACGGTCACCTCGGGCGCCTCGGCCACCCGGTCGAACACCGGGTGCGGCGGCTCGACCGGGCCGAAGCGGCGCGCGAACGCCAAGTGCTCGGCCGGCGTGATGTCCTAGTCGTGGAAGAACAGCACTTCGTGGTCTAGCAGCGCCTGGTGCACCGCGTCGAACGTCGCGTCGTCCAGCCGGCCCAGGTTCACCCCCATGACCTCGGCGCCGATCAGGGGCGTGATGCGGCGGATTTCGATGTTCGCGCTGGTCATGGCGGGCCTCCTTGGCTGCCTTGGACGTTGAGCGCGTGCCCCGGACGTGTCAAGCAGGCGCCATGGTCAACCCGGTCGATCCCGCGGCCTTCGTGCGCGCCAACACACTGCTGCGGCCCGTGCCCCACGCGCTCGAGATCCTGCTGCACCTGGCCGACGAGGCGCTTGAGCTGTGGCAGAAGACCGAGGACGACCTGGGCGCGATCGGCCTGCCGCCGCCGTTCTGGGCGTTCGCCTGGGCCGGCGGCCAGGCGCTGGCCCGCCACGTGCTGGACCACCCGGACTTGGTGGCGGGGCGCGTCGTGCTCGATTTTGCCGCCGGCTCGGGGCTCGGCGCGATTGCGGCGGCGCGCGCCGGCGCGGCGCGCGTGACCGCCACCGACATCGACCGCTTCGCCATCGCGGCGATCGCGCTGAACGCCGCCGCCAACGGCGTGGCCGTCACGGTCTCGGACGCCGACGTGATCGGCCGCGACGAGGGCTGGGATGTCGTGCTGGCCGGCGACGTCTGCTACGAGCAGCCGATGGCCGGGCGGGTCGCCACCTGGCTTGAGGGCCTGGCGGCGCGAGGCGCCATCGTGCTGATCGGCGATCCGGGCCGCACCTACCTGCCGAAGGATCGGCTGGGCAAGCGCGCCGAGTACATGGTGCCGACCACCAAGGCGCTCGAGGACCACACGGTGCGGCGCACCGCGGTGTGGGTGTTCAACCGCGCGGGCGCAGCGTGACCGGCTGGCCGTGGGGCGTGGTGGCGTAAGCCTCGGTCCACGCCGCCTTCATGGTCGCCAACTCGCCCAGGCCCGCCAAACCCTTGGCGGCAACAAGCGTCTCGAGCGCCGCCAGCACGTGGTGGTAGTAGGTCGAACCGTCGTCCGGATCGCCGGCCGCCTGGGCGGCACGGATGGCCGCGCCCAGCGCGTTCGACCATTCGGCGGCGCCGATCGCGCCGGTTTCCTGCAGGCGCGCCACGATCGCTATGGCCTGGGCCTGCCACGGCTCGGCGAACGGCGGGCCGTCGTCGCGCCCCGGGCCGCGCACGGCGCCTACAGGTGCTTGGCCAGGAACGCGAGCATGCGGTCCCACGCCTGGTTGGCGCACGACACGTCGTAGGCATCGACGCTACGCTCGTTGGCGAAGGCGTGCTTGGCGTCGTAGCGGTAGATGTCGGGCTTCTGCCCGGCGCCCTTCATGGCCTTCTCGAGCGCGTTCACCGCGGCCGGCGTGCACCAGTCGTCCTGGTTGGCGAAATGGCCCTGAAACGGCACGCGGATCTTGGCCGGGTCGGCGAACGCGGCCGGCGGGATGCCGTAGTAGCAGACGCCGGCGGCGCACGCCTTGATGTGGACGCACGCGGCGACGGTCAGCGCCCCGCCCATGCAATAGCCGCTGACCGCCACCTTGCCGCCCAGCTTGGCCAGATGGCCGACCGCGCCGGCCAGATCCTGGTGAGTGGCGTCGGCGAAATCGAGCCCTTCCATCAGGTGGTTGGCCTCGTCGGCCACGGCGGTGACCCGGCCCTTGTAGAGATCGGGCGCCAGCGCGTTGTAGCCGACGCGGGCGTAGCGGTCGGCGATGCCGCAGATCTGGTCGTTGAGCCCCCACCATTCCTGGATGACCACGATGTTGCCCTTGGCATTTTCGGCCTTGGCCAGGAAGCCCTTGGTCTTGCCGCCATCCGGCCTGGCGAACTCGATCATCGCGCCCATGGTGTTCTCCCTGCTTCGTTGGGGCCCAAGGCTAGCACCCGGCCCCGTCCGGCGGAACCTCGCGCAGGCCGAGCCGCGCCAGGAACGCCGCCATGTGCGCGGGCACCGGCGCGGTGACCTCGATGGCGGGGCGGGAGGCGTAGAGCGGCACGGCGACGGCGCGCGCGTACAGGTGCAAGGGCTCCGTGCCGCCCGCGCCGTAGATCGCGTCGCCCAGCAGCGGGCAGCCGAGCGCCGCGCAGTGAACGCGGATCTGGTGCGTGCGCCCGGTGCGCGGGCTTAATTCGATCCACGACAGGCCGCCCTCGACACCCCTGACGCGATAATCGGTAATCGCCGGTTGGCCGGCGGGACCGACCTTCATCCACCAGGACCGCGGATCGTCCGAGCGGCGGCCGAGCGCCAGATCGACGGTCCCGGCTTCGTCGGGCGGCCGGCCCTCGACCACCGCCCAGTAGGTCTTGGTGAAGTGCCCGGCGGCGAACGGGCGCCACAGGTGGTCCAGAGCCTGGCGGTGGCGGCCCAGCACCAGGCAGCCGCTGGTCGCCCGATCGAGCCGGTGCGCCAGCCTGGGCGCGCGCGGCAGGCCGAAACGGAGCGCACCCATCATGGTGTCCAGGTTGGGGCCACCCTCCGGCCCGACGTGCACGGCCAGCCCGGCCGGCATGTCGAGCACCAGCATCAGCGCGTCGCGGTAGAGCACGCGGCGGACCAACTCGTCGGCGGTCAACTCCATGGTGCGCGCCGTCACAGTCCTGGGGGAATGATCGCTTGCACCTCAGTAGCGCGCTTCCCACGTTGATTCCAGGTGGGCTGGCGCTGGAGCCACGGACGCCATGAACGTGATCGCGAGGCTGGTGCTGGCGGCGGGCCTGGGGCTCGCGGCATGCGCGCCGATGGCGTGGACCCAGCCGGACACGTCGGACGCCAAACTCGCGGCCGATCGGACCGAGTGCTGCACTATTGCCCGGCGCCAGGCGCAGTCGCTCGCTTTCCGCTACCGCTTGCTCAGGCCCTATCCGCTGTTCCGCTGGCGCAAAGGGCGCTACGTCTTCGATCCCGACCCGTTCGACGACGGCTTCTTCGGCCGCCAGGCCCTGCTGACCCAGGACCTGGAACGGGACTGCCTGACCGCCAAGGGCTACAGCCTGGTCCCGGTGATGCCGTAGCCCCGGTCGACGCGGAGCGCCGCCGCGCCCGCGCGCTTGTCTCGGGAGGCGGCGGTTCCCTATGGTGTTGCACGCCGGGAATCGGACACGCCGCGGCCATCGCGGCGCCACGAACGGTGTCGACAAGATTGTCGCGCGCGGCGGGCGCCGCGCGGACCAATGAGGTGGCGATGCGGGCAGGCGCGCGGGCCACGCGGCGAACGACCCTGGGCCTCATGGCCGCGACGGCCGTGGCCGGGTGCGCCCGCGCGGACGAGGTGCGCTACTTTCACATCGGCACCGGCGGCCCCCAGGGTACCTACTTCCCGATCGGCGGCATCATCGCCGGCGCCATCAGCAACCCTCCGGGCTCGCGCGCCTGCGACGAAGGCGGCAGCTGCGGCGTTCCCGGCCTGCTGGCCACGGCGCAGTCGTCCAACGGCTCGGTGGACAACGTGAACGCAATCGGCGAGGGGCGCATCGAATCCGGCTTCAGCCAAGCCGACGTGGCGTTCTGGGCGCTGAACGGCACGTCGATGTTCGCCGAGAACGGGGCGATCGCCAACCTGCGCGCCATCGCGCGGCTCTATCGCGAAAGCGTGCATCTGGTGGCGCGCGCCGAGGCCGGCATCGCCCGCATCGAGGATCTGGCTGGCAAGCGCGTGGCGCTGGGCGAGGAAGGCTCGGGCACCCTGGTCGACGCGCGCTCGATCCTGACCGCGTTCGGTGTTGGCGAGGCGTCGGTCGAGCCGGTGCTGCTCAAACCCGACAAGGCGTCAACAGCCTTGATCGACGGCCAGATCGACGCCTTTTTCATCATCGCCGGCTATCCCACCGCGGCGGTGCGCGACCTGGCCGAAACCATCGCGATCACCCTGGTCCCGATCGCCGGCGCCGCCTTGGACGACCTGTTGCGTCAGCAGCCGTTCTTCACCCGCGACTTCGTACCGTTCGGCGTCTACCACGGGGTCAACACGACCGAGACGCTCAGCGTGGCTGCTCTTTGGCTGGTCGCCGCCGAGCAAGACGAGGAGTTGGTGCACGGCGTCACGGCGGTCCTGTGGCACGACAGCACCCGCCGCCTGCTCGACGAGGGCCACGAGAAGGGCAAGGACATCCGGCTCGAGTTCGCCCTGCAGGGCGTTCCCGTGCCGCTGCACCCGGGCGCCGAACGCTATTACCGCGAGGTCGGGCTGCTCGGCGCGCTGTGATGGGCCGGCCCGTCGGGGCGCGTGTCGTCGTCGGACGCCTGCGTCGGCAGCAGGCGGCTCGCCGCCAACTCCCCGGTGCGCTCCAGGATCGGGTATGCGACCGCGACGATGTGCGAATGGATGCGCTTCAGGTCGCGCAGCACGTCCAGATGAACGGCGCTGGTCTCGATGCTCTCGACCAGGCCGGCCTTCAGCCGTTCCATGTGGTTGTCCGACGCCGTGCGCTCCAGCCGGCGCACCTCGACCTTCTCGGACAGCAGGCGGCGCGCGATCTCGGCGTCGTCGGAGACGAACACGGCGAGCGCGAGCTGCAGGTTGTCGAGCACGCGGGCGTGCAGCGCGTTGATCTCGGCGAAGCCCTCGTCGGAGAAGCGCAGGCGGCCGCGCGCCTTCTTGGTCGCCAGCTCCATCAGGTTCTTGTCGATGATGTCGCCGATATGCTCGAGGTTGGTGGTGAAGGTGATGATCTCGGTGCAACGGCGGCTTTCGGCGTCGTCCAGCGCCTCGCGGCGCAAGGCAGTGACGTAGAGCTTGATCTGTTCGTGCAGCGCGTCGACCACGTCGTCGCGCGCCGTGATCGCCTCGATCTGGCCGCGGTCGGCGCCGCGCAGCGCCTCCAGGCTGTCGCGCAGCATGGTCTCGACCGTGTCGCCCATGCGCAGGGTCTCGCGCGCGGCGTTGACCAGCGCGACCTCGGGCGTATCCAGCAACGACCGGTCCAGGTAGCGCGCCCTGGTCGGGTCCTCGCCCTTGGCCGCGATCGGCAACAGGGCGTCGCACAGGCGACCGATCACGCCGGTGAAGGCGATGCCCAGGGTCGCCAGCGCCAGGTTGAAGGCGGTGTGCAGGTTGACGATCTGGCGCACGGCGTCGGTGTCAACGCGGGCGATCCACGGCGCCGCCAGGCTCAGCAGCGGCAGGGCGACGACGACGCCCACCAGCTTGAACATCAGGTTGCCCACGGCCGGTCGGCGCGCCGCCGGCCCCATGGGCAGCGTCGCCATCAGGGCGGGCAGGCCGCCGCCCAGGTTGGCGCCCAGCACCAGGGCGAAGCCGAGCGGCAGGTCGACGACGCCGACCCGCACCAGCGACGCGACCAGCAGCACACAGGCCAGGCTGGAATGGCACAGCCAGGTCAGCAGCGCGCCGATCGCCACGGCGAGCGCGGGCTCGCGCGCGAGCGCGTGCAGCACCTCGGCCACCACCGGCGAGTCGCGCAACGGTACCGACGCGGCCACGATCAGCTTGAGCGCCAGCAGCATCAGGCCGAGGCCGATGGCGACACGCGCCAGCGCGCGCCGCACGTTGCCCTCGCCCGACAGGAAGACGATCACGCCGCCCAGCACCAGGAGGCTCTGGACGATGCCCAGGTCGAAGGTCAGGGCCTGGGCAACCAGGCTGGTGCCGATGTCGGCGCCCAGCATCGCGGCCAGCGCCGGGCCAGTCGCGATCAGCCCGCCGGCCGTAAACGACGCGACCATCACCGCCGTCGCGGTGGAACTCTGCATGGCGACCGTGGCGACCAGCCCCATGCCCAGCGCGCCCAGCCGCCAGCGCGCGGCGTGGCCCAGCCAATGCCGCAGGTCGGCGCCGAATGCACGCACCACGCCGGTGCGCACCATGCGCGCGCCCCACAGCAGCAGCGCGGCGGCGCCGAACAGGGAAATCAGGGTCTCGGTCGCGGACATGACGCGCAGTAAATCGAATTTTAGGGTCTTGTCACGTACTTGAAAGGACCCCCGCTTGGTGCCCGTGCCAACTCGGCTCGCCTCGGCCCGGCGCAACGCTTATTGTCGTGCCGCCACCTACGCGGAGGACGAAGGACCGATCGCATGTGCCGATGGCTGGCCTACGCCGGGTTGCCGGTGTTCCTGGACGAGCTCTTGGTCAAGCCCGAGAACAGTCTGGTGCGCCAGAGCCTAGCCGCGCGCCATTCGCACCTGAAGACCCAGGGCGACGGCTTCGGGCTCGGCTGGTACGGCGACCGGCCGTTGCCCGGGCTCTACCGCGACGTGATGCCCGCGTGGAACGACGCCAACCTGCGCGAGCTGGCCGAACAGACTCGTTCGCACCTGTTCCTGGCGCACGTGCGTGCCTCGACCGGGGCGCCGCCGGCGCGCATCAACTGCCATCCGTTCCGCGTCGATACTTGGCTGTTCATGCACAACGGCCAGATCGGCTGCTACGACCGCATCCGGCGCGAACTCGACATGCGCATCAAGCCCGATCTCTACAACCATCGGCGCGGCGGCACGGATTCCGAGGCGATGTTCCTTCTGGCGCTCGGCCACGGCCTGCGCGATGACCCGCTCGAGGCGCTGCGCCGCACCGTCGCCGAGATCGAGGCCATGATGGTCGAGCACGGCATCGCGGAACCGCTGCGCATGACCGCCGCGGTAAGCGACGGGCGCGCGCTGTGTGCGATGCGCTACGCCTCGGACGCCGAGGCGCCGTCGCTCTTCTTCTGCACCGGCGAGCGCTTCTACGACCCGGCCCATGGCTTCCGCCCGGTACCGGGCGACGGCTCGGTGCTGGTGCTGTCCGAGGCGCTCGACGAGGCCGAGGACTGGTGGCGCGAGGTGCCCCAGGACTTCGCGCTGTTCGCCGACGGCGGCGACGTGGCGCTGGAGCCGTTCCGGGCGGCGCGCGCCGCCGCATGACGGCGGGTCCCGCGGCGGCGCTGGACGCCTGGCGCCGTGCCCTGGTCGCCAGCCTGCGCCTGCCCGGGCCGGACCTTTCGGCGCGCCAGCTCGCGGTGCTGCTGCAGGTCTACACCCAGCCGCCGCCGCACACGGTGGTGGCGTTGGCCACCGCCTTTGACGTGCCGCACCAGGCGATCAGCCGGGCGGTCGCTGCGCTCGAACGCCAGGGCCTTGTGACGCGCGCGCGCGACGAGAACGACCGTCGCGTCGTCCACGTCCAGACCACCGTGAAGGGTGCAGTCTACCTGCGCGACTTCGCCGACCTGATCGCGGCCGGCTAACGCTCTACCCGACCAGCGGCGCGAGCCCGCGCTTGTAGAGCCCGTTGGCGATGATCAGGCGCTGAATCTCGCTGGTGCCTTCCCAGATGCGGTCGACGCGCAGTTCGCGGAAGAACCGCTCGGCCACGTTCTCGCGCATGTAGCCGCGCCCGCCGAAGATCTGCACCGCGCGGTCGGCCACCCGGTTGGCCATTTCTGAGGCGTAAAGCTTGACCATCGAGCACTGGGCGTGGCTGGCCTTGACGTCGGCGCCGCGCTCGATCGCCTCGGCGCACTGGTAGGTCATCAGGCGCGCCGCCCACAGCTCGGTCATGCTGTCGGCCAGCATGAACTGGATCGCTTGGTTCTCGGCGATCGGCTGGCCAAACTGCACGCGGCCCTTGGCGAAGGCGGTCGCCTCCTCGATCAGGCGGTCGGCGGCGCCGCAGCAGCGCGAGGCGATGCCCAACCGCTCCTCGCGGAACCAGGCGTAGGTCCACGCCATGCCGCCGCCTTCGCGGCCGACCAAGTTGGCGGCCGGCACGACCACGTCCTCGAACGCCAAGATCGGGTGGTGCGAGGCGTAGTTGTGGGTGTAGGCCGGCGAGCGCACGGTGCGGATGCCCGGCGTGTCCTTGTCGACCAACACGAGCACGTGCTCGCCCTTGTGCCGGCCGCCGGTCAGCTTGCCCTGGAAGATGAAGTAGTCCGCCTTGTTGGCGCTGGTGACGTGCCACTTGACGCCGTTCAGCACGTAGCCGCCGCGACGGCGTTCGACGGTGGCCTGGATCGCGTCCACGTCGGACCCGGCGCCTTCCTCGGTGATGGCGTAGGCGCCGGCCCGCGCGCCCTGGATCGTCGGCTTGACCCACGCGCGCATCTGGCGCGCGCTGGCCACCTCGACCATCCAGGGGTTGGTGTTGGGGATGACCCAGCCGAGCGCGTTGGTCGCGCGGCCCAACTGTTCCTGGGCGATCACGTCGTCCAGCGCGCTCCGCCCGTTGCCGCCGTGCTTGACCGGCAGAGCCGTGTTCCACAGGCCGAGCCGCTTGGCCAGGGCCTTGTGCCGGGCGCGCACCTCGGGCGGAATCTCGCCTTCGTGCATCTCCGCGTGGACCTCCCACGGGATCAGCTCGGCGTCGACGTAACGCCGGGCACGGGCCTGCAGGGCGCGCAGGCGCTTGGACAACGGGTACATGGCTGCCTCCTGGATCGCGCTCCACAGATAGCAGGCGCGGGGGGCGTGCCGCCACCGAGCGGGCTTGATCGCCGCGCGCAACGCTGGGAAGGTAGTGCTTCAGCCGGCGGAGGCGTGCGTGAGCGAGGACACCAAGAAGACGGTCAACCCCCTGTGGGGCGGGCGGTTCGTAGCTGGGCCGTCGGCCGTCATGGCGCGCATCAACCCCTCGATCGGCTTCGACCGGCGCCTGTGGGCCGAGGATATCGAAGGCTCGAAGGCGCACTGCGCCATGCTCGTCGCCCAGGGCATCATCCCGGCCTCGGACGGTAAGGCGATCCTCGAGGGGCTCGACCGCGTCGCCGCCGAGATCACCGAAGGCCGCTTCACCTTCCGCGACGATCTCGAGGACATCCACATGAACATCGAGGCGCGGCTGGCCGAGCTGATTGGCGTCGCCGCCGGACGGCTGCACACCGCGCGCTCGCGCAACGATCAGGTGGCGACCGACCTGCGTCTGTGGACGCGCGCGGCGTGCGAGCGCATCGACGCCGAGCTCGCGGGCCTGCAGGCGGCGCTGATCGATCAGGCGGAACGTCACGCCGGCACCGTCATGCCCGGCTTCACTCACCTGCAGCCGGCCCAGCCGGTGACCTTCGGCCATCACCTGCTAGCCTATGTCGAGATGGTGGGGCGCGACCGCGGCCGCGTGGCCGACGCGTGCCGGCGGCTCGACGAATGCCCGCTCGGCGCCGCGGCGCTGGCCGGCACGTCGTTCCCGATCGACCGCGCGGCCACGGCCCGCGCGCTCGGCTTCGCGCGGCCGTGCGCGAACTCGATGGACGCGGTCGCCGACCGCGACTTCGTGGTCGAGGTGCTGGCCACGGCGGCGCTGGCGGCCACGCACCTGTCGCGCCTGGCCGAGGAACTGGTGCTGTGGGCCTCGCCGGCCTACGGCTTCGTCACCCTGCCCGAGGCGCTGACCTCGGGGTCCTCGATGATGCCGCAGAAGCGCAACCCGGACGCGGCCGAGCTGGTGCGCGGCAAGGCCGGGCGCGTCAGCGGTGCGCTGATCGCGACTTTGACTGTGCTGAAGGGCCTGGCGCTGACCTACGGCAAGGACATGCAGGAGGACAAGGAGCCGCTGTTCGACGCGGTCGAGACCCTCTTGCTCTGCCTCGCCGCCAGCCGTGAGATGATCGCGGGCCTCGAGGCGCGTCCCGCCGCCATGCGCGCGGCGTGCGCGGCCGGCTACCTGACCGCCACCGACCTAGCGGACTGGCTGGTGCGCGCGGCCGGTCTGCCGTTCCGCCAGGCGCACCACGCGGTCGGCCGTCTGGTGCGCCTGGCCGAGGCGGAGGGCGTCGGCCTCGACGGCTTGAGCCTTTCGGCGATGCAGGCGGTCGAGCCCGCCATCACCGAGGCGGCGCGCGCCGTGCTGACGGTCGAGGCCTCGGTCGCCAGCCGTTCCAGCCTGGGCGGCACCGCGCCCGCGCGCGTGGCCGAGGCCGCCCGCGCCGCCCGCGCCCGGTACCTTGGGGGCGGGGCGTGACGGTGCGTGCCTTCCTGGCCGCGCTGCTGGCGGCGGCGGTCGCCGCGTGCGGCCGCAAGGGGCCGCTGGCGCCGCCGCCCGAGGACGACGAAGAAGACGCAGAGGAGCCGGCATCGTGACCGCTTTCGCCTACCGCGACGGCGTGCTGCACGCCGAGGGAGTTTCGCTCGCGCACCTGGCCGACGAGGTCGGGACGCCGCTGTACGTCTACGCCGCCGGCGCGATCGAGGCGAGCTACGACGCCTACGCGCGCGGCCTGGCCGACGCCGGGCTGCGCGCGTTGGTCGCCTACGGCGTCAAGGCCAACGACAACCTGGCGGTGATCGCGACGCTGGCGCGCCGGGGCGCCGGGGCCGACGTGGTCTCGGGCGGCGAGATCGCACGCGCCATCGCCGCCGGCATCGTGCCCGGGCGCATTATCTATTCGGGCGTCGGCAAGACGCCGGCCGAGATCGTTCAGGCGCTCGACGCGGGGATCCGCCAGTTCAACGTGGAATCGGCGGCCGAGATCGACACGATCGCGCGCATCGCCGGAGACCACGGCGTGACGGCGCCGGTGGCGTTGCGCGTCAACCCCGACGTCGACGCCGGCACGCACCACAAGATCGCCACGGGCCGCAAGGGCGACAAGTTCGGCGTCGACATGGTCGACGCGCCGGCCCTCTACGCGCGCATGGCCGCCGACCGCCGGCTCGCGCCGCGCGGCCTGGCGCTGCACATCGGCTCGCAGATCCTGTCGCTGGCGCCGTTCCGGGCCGCCTTCGGCGCCCTAGCGGGCCTGGCGCGGACGCTGCGCGCCGAGGGCCTGCCGGTCGCTACGCTCGACTTCGGCGGCGGGCTTGGCGTCGCCTACCGCGACGACGCCGAGGCGCCCAGCCGGGCGGACTACGGCCGTGTCATCGCCGAGGCGATCGGCGACCTGCTGGTCGACGTCGCTATCGAACCGGGCCGTTCGATCGTCGCCATGGCGGGCGTGCTGGTGACGCGGATCGTCGCCACCAAGGAAAGTCACGGCACGCGCTTCGTGGTGGTCGACGCGGCCATGAACGACCTGCTGCGCCCGGCCATGTACGACGCCTACCACGGCATCCGCCCGGTCGTGCGGCCCCGAACCGAGGACGAATCCCTGGTCGACGTAGTCGGGCCGATCTGCGAAAGCTCGGACGTGTTCGCGCGCGCCCGGCCGATGCCGCCGGTGGCCGCCCGTCACGTCTTGGTGATCGACGCGGCCGGCGCCTACGGCCGGGTGATGGCGTCCTGCTACAATGCGCGTCCCCTGATCCCGGAGGTGATGGTGCGCGGAGATCGTGCCGAGATCATCCGGCGGCGCCCGACGTTCGAGGAATCGATTGCGCTCGAGGCGATGCCACCATGGCTGGCGCCCGCTTCGACCCAGGGCGCGGCATGATGACGGCCGCTCCATCATGACCCCGGGCATGACCCCGGGCGCGCGCACCGTACCGCGATGGCGCGTCGCGCTGGCGTGGTGCGCGCTGGCATGGGAATCGCTGTGGCCCGCCCTGTGGCCGGCCGTGGGCGTCGGTGGCGTCTTCCTTTCGCTGGCGCTGCTCGGCGTTTTCCCGTGGCTGCCCGGCTGGCTGCACGCGGGGGTCATGGCCGGCTTCGCCATGGCGTTCGTGCTCGCGCTGCGCCGTGGCGTGCGATCGTTCCAGTCTCCTGATGTAGCCGCCGTGCGGCGACGGCTCGAAGTTGCCAGCGGCATCGCGCACCGGCCCTTGACGGCGCTCGAGGACGAACTCGTCACGGATCCACGCGATCCGCTGGCGCGGGCCCTTTGGGAGGCGCACCGGCGGCGCATGGCCGAGGCGGCCCGGCGCCTGCGCGTCGGCTTGCCCTCGCCGGGCATGGCGCGGGGCGATCCGCTGGCGCTTCGCGTCGCCCTGGCACTGGTGCTGCTGGTCGGTTTCGCCGCGGCGGGGCCTGAGCGGGGCGCGCGTGTGCTGGGCGCGCTGGCGCCGACCATCACGCCGTTGGCGGCGGCCGAGCCCTGGCAGTTCGCCCTGTGGATCACGCCGCCCGAGTACACCGGCGCGCCGCCGGTCTGGCTCGAGGTCGGAGCGGCGTCCGAGGCGCCCGTGACGATCCCGGCCGGCAGCGTGCTGCTCGCCCAGTTCGAGGGCGGCCGGGTCGCGCCCACGGTCGCGTTTGGCGGCGCCACGACGACGTTCGAGACGGCCGGGCCGTCGACGTACCAACTGCACATGCTCATGAACGCCGGCGATCGCCTGACCATAGCGCGACGCGAGACCGAGTTCGCGTCCTGGCCCATCGCGATGGTGCCGGACCTGCCGCCCAGCGCGGCCTTCGCGCGCCCCGTGGCCGGGTCCCTGCGCGGCGCCGTGCAGATCGATTACGTGGCGCGCGACGACTACGCGCTCGACAATGTGCACGCCATCTTCACGCGCGTGGGCGGCGACGACGGGACGATCGACATCGCCGTGCCGTTGCCAACCCCCGGCGCCAAGGAGGCGGCCGCCGCCAGCTTCCACGACTTGACCGCGCACCCCTGGGCCGGCACCGAGGTCGAGGTGCGGCTCGTCGCCACCGACGGGCTCGGCCAGGAAGGACGCAGCGAGACACAGGCATTGGTCCTGCCCGAGCGGTTGTTCAGCCACCCGGTCGCGCGGCTCGTGGTCGAGCAGCGCCGCCGTCTGACGCTCGAACCCGGGAAGCGGCGCGAGGTGGCCGAGATCCTGCGCGCGCTGTCGACCGGGCCCGAACGCTACCTCGACCGCGCCGGGGTGACGCTCGCCCTCTCCGCGGCCAGCGCGCGCCTGGTGCTGGAGGAAGGCGAGGGCGCCATCACGCCGGTGCAGGAGCTTCTGTGGTACACGGCGCTCGCCATCGAGGACGGGCCGCTCGCCCTGGCCGAGCAGGCGTTGCGCGACCTGCAGCAGCGCATCTTCGAAGCGCTGGCCGAGGGTGTCGACGAGGCGCAGATCCAGGAACTGCTCGACCAGCTCGATCAGGCGCTCAACGAGTTCCTGCGCGAACTGGCCAAGCAGGCCTCGGCCGAGGACCAGGAGGCGCTCGGCCAGGAGGACACGGTCAACCAGGCGATCGAATCGGGCGAGCTACAACAGATGATCGAGGAGGCGCGCGAGCTGATGCGCTCCGGCTCGCGCGAGGCGGCGCGTGCCATGCTCGCGCGCCTGCAGGAGATCCTCGAGAACCTGAAGGCCGGTCGGACCGCCAGCCTCAACCAGGGGCTGAGCTCCGAGGCCGCGGCCATGATGCAGAACCTGCGCCAGCTCATGAAGGGCCAGCGCGAGCTGCTCGACGAGACCTATGGCGGGCTGCAGCGCGAACAGGACCTGGAGGCGATGCGGCTGGGCGCCGCCAACCAGGAATCCCTGATGCGTGGCCTGCAGCAGTTCATGGAACGGCTGGGCGACGGCGGCTTCGACGTGCCGCGCTCGTTCGGCCGGGCCGAACGCGCCATGGGCCGCGCGCTGCGCGCGCTGATGGACGCCAACCCGGGCCAGGCGTTGGGGCCGCAGACCGACGCGCTCGACCAGTTGCAGCAGGGCGCCCAGACCCTGCTTGAAAGCTTCACCCAGGAGATGGCCGACGGTTCGGGCCGCGACAACATCGGCTTCTTCTCGGCGCCGCGCGACCCTATGGGCCGGCCGGTGCTGGGCCAGGGGCTGGAGGACGCCAGCGATATTGCGATCACCGACAAGGCGTCCATGCAGCAGATCCAGGAGATCCTGGAGGAGATCTACCGCCGCGCCGGTGACCGGCGCCGGCCGGCTCTGGAGCAGAACTACCTGGAACGGCTGCTGCGGCGATTCTGATGGACGGTTGTCCCGGCCGGCCCGCGCCATGACCGTCACCCTCGACCACACGATTGTTCACGCGCGCGACGCGGGCACGACCGCGCGGTTCATGACCGAAATCCTCGGCCTGCCGGCACCCCGGACGCTCGGTCCCTTCACCGTGGTTCGGGTCGGCGCGACCTCGCTCGATCTGATGGAAACGGATCAGCCGATCGCCCCACGCCACTTCGCCTTCCTGGTCGGCGAGGCCGAGTTCGACGCGATCTTCGGACGCATCCTGGCACGCCGGCTGCCCCATTGGGCCGACCCCTACAAGCACGAGCCCGGCCGTATCAACCGCTGGGACGACGGCCGCGGCGTCTACTTCGCGGACCCCAACGGCCACCTGCTCGAGATCCTGACGCGGCCCTACGGCAGCGGCGGTGCGCAGGCCGACAATCCGAACCCGCTGCTCGGACGTTGATGGCGGGCTCCCGCGTCGCCAGGGCAGGCCATGCGGCGCCGTGCGGTGCGGTCCGGCGTTCGACCTCCCGATAGTGTATCCGGATCGCATGCGTCCCTCGAGGTGACATGACTCGCGATCCGCGCTTCGACATCCTGTTCGAACCGATCCGCATCGGCCCGCTGACGGCACGCAACCGCTTCTACCAGGTGCCCCACTGCAACGGCATGGGACGCCTCTATCCCAGCAGCATGATTGCGATGCGCGGCCAGAAGGCCGAGGGCGGCTGGTCCGTGGTGTGCACCGAGCAATGCGACATCCATCCTTCGGCGGACGTGGCGTCCCACTGCTTGGTGCGGCTTTGGGACGACCAGGACCTGCCGATCCTGGCCGGCATGGCCGACGCGGTGCACGCGCACGCCGCGCTGGCGGGCATCGAGCTGGTCCACAACGGTGGCGGGATGCCCAACAACTTCAGCCGCGAGATCCCGATCGCGCCGTCCATCGACTTCGGCTTCGGCTATCACCCGATCCAGGCCCGCGCGATGGCCAAGTCCGAGATCGCGGCGTTCCGACGCTGGCACAAGGATGCTGTACGGCGCGCCAAGAAGGCGGGCTTCGACGTCATCTATGTCTATGACGGACACGATACGACACTGCAGTCCCACTTCCTGTCGCGCCGCCACAACCGGCGCACGGATGAGTACGGCGGTAGCTTCGAGGATCGCCTTCGCCTGCTGCGCGAAACACTCGAGGACGCCAAGGAGGTCGCCGGCGATACGTGCGCTATCGTCATCCGTTTCACGGTCGAGACGAACCAAGGGCCCGACGGCGATGGGCGCGCCGTGGTCGAAGCCCTGGCCGACCTGCCCGACCTGTGGGATGTGAACATCAGCGACTGGAACTAAGACTCGATCACGTCGCGCTTCGGGTTCGAAGGGTCGCACGAGCCGTTCATCGCCTTCGTCAAGCAGGTGACGCGCAAGCCCGTCGTGGGCGTCGGCCGTTACACCTCCCCGGATGCGACGGTGTCGGCGATCCGTCGCGGCGTCATGGACATGATCGGCGCGGCGCGCCCCTCGATCGCCGACCCATTCCTGCCCAGGAAGATCGAGGAGGGGCGGCTCGACGACATCCGCGAGTGCATCGGCTGCAACATCTGCGTCTCGGGCGAAGTGATCGGCGCGCCCATGCGGTGCACCCAGAACCCGACCATGGGCGAGGAGTGGCGCTGCGGCTGGCACCCTGAGAGCATCCCGGCGCGGCGCTCGAAGGAGTCGTTCCTGGTTGTCGGCGCAGGCCCAGCCGGGCTCGAAGCGGCACGGGCGCTTGGCCAGCGCGGCGCGCGCGTCATCCTGGCGGAAGCACGTGATGCACTTGGCGGCCGCGTCGCGGACGAGTACCGCCTGCCCGGCATCGCCGCGTGGGCGCGCGTGCGCGACTGGCGCGTCGGGCAGATCGACAAGATGCGCAACGTCGAGGTGTTCAAGGCGCGCCGCATGGCGGCGGCCGACGTCCTGGGCTTCGGCGCGGCGCGCGTCGTGATCGCGACGGGATCGCGCTGGCGCAGCGATGGCTTCGGTCGGACCAACCGGACAGCGATCCCAGGCACCGACCGCCCGAACGTCCATACGCCCCACGACATCATGGCGGATGTGCTGCCCGCCGACCCGGTGGTGATCTTCGACGACGACCACTATTATATGGGCGGCGTCTTGGCCGAGGCGCTGCGCGTCGCCGGTCGTCAGGTCACGCTGGTGACGCCAGCCGCGCTCGCTTCGATCTGGACCGAGGCGACGCTCGAACAGTGGCGCATCCAAAAGCGTCTTCTGGAACTCGGGGTCGACGTGATCGCCAGCCACAACCTGATCGCCGTCAACGACGGCGCGGTCGAGTTGGCGTGCCAATTCACCGAACGCCGCCGCACCCTGCCGGCTGCCGGCATTGTGATGGTGACGTCGCGCTTGCCGGACGACGCGCTCTACGAGGATCTCGTGGCGGACGACCGGGCGTTGGCCGATGCCGGCATCGCGGACGTCAGCCGTGTCGGCGATTGCCTGGCGCCGGGCACCATCGCCGCGGCCGTCCATGCCGGCCACCGCTTCGCGCGGGAACTGACCCTCGCCCTCGGCGATGCTGTGCCCTTCGCCGTGGAGTCGATCGTACCGCGCATCCTGACGAAACGTCGTGCGCCAATGGAGCGCCGCACCGCTTAGTCTCCGAAGGAGATGGTCATGTCGCCGTTCATCAACGCGCTCAGCCGCCGCCATGTCGCCCGTGGCTTGTCGGCCTTGGGTCTTGGTCTCGTCTCGGTGCCCATGATCGGCCGGGCCCGTGCCGATGAATGCGGCGATGGCCACCCGTTGACGCTGGCCTGGGTCGGTTCGGAAGACCCCGGTTACAACGTGAGCTACGTCGCCAAGTACGGCTGCACGTCCAACTTCTCGATGTTCGAGTCCCAGGAGGACAGTTTCGCTAAGATGCGGGCGGGCTTCGCGCCCGACGCGTTGACACCGTGCGCCAACTGGATTCGCCGCTTCTACGACGCTGGATTGATTGCCGAGATCGACGTCAACCGGCTGCAGTACTTCAACGACCTGATCCCGACGCTGACCGACGTGCCCGACGCGGTCATCGACGGCAAGCGCTACTGGGTGCCCATCGACTGGGGCCAGGTGTCCGTCATCTTCCGTACGGATTTGGCGCCGGAGTATGTCGACCAGCCCAGCTGGAACATCCTTTGGGACCCCAAGTACGAGGGCAAGCTGGCTATGGTCGAATCGGTCGACGAGGCGATCGCCTGCGCAGCGCTCTATCTAGGCATCAATCCCTACGCGATGACCGAGGCCGACGTTCAAAGAGTCCGCGATGCGCTCGTGAAGCAGCGACCGCTGCTGCGCACCTACTCGTCGGATCCGACGGGCGTGCAGCAGATGATCGTGAGCGGCGAGATCGTCACCTTCGTCGGCTACGGCTACTCGGTGACGCCGCTTGTCAAACAGGGTCTGCCGGTCCAGTTCATGCAGCCGAAGGAAGGCGCGCTCACATGGGTGTGCGGTGTTTGCCGTTGCCCGGCCAGCGAGGATCAGGGCGAGGCGTGACTGCAGCGATCCTACGAGGTCATCGACGGGTTCATCGGCCCCGAGACGGGGGTCTACGAGATCACCCAGTGGGGCTACGGCCATGCCAACGCCAAGTCCTACGGCATGGTCGACCCAGCCGTGCTCGATTAGCTCAACATCCCGCAGGACCCGGTCAGCTACCTCGGCAACGCCTACTTCATGAAGCCTCTGCCCGATCTGGACCGGCTGACCAGCATGTGGGAGGAGGTCAAGGCAGGGTTCTAGGATCTCGCGGCGCCGCGTCAGCCCGGCCGCGCCAGCTCCGCCACCAGCGCCGCCATGTCGGCGATGGCGTAGGGCTTGCTCACGACGCGCTGGACCACGGCCTCGAGGTTGCGCGCGCGCGCAAGCTCGGCGGCGTAGCCGGTGACCAGCAGATCCTGAGTTCGGGGTGGTCGGCCGAGGCCTTGAGCGCCAGCGCGATGCCGTCCATGACCGGCATGACGATGTCGGCGACCAGCACGTCGTAGCGCGCGGTGGTCAGGGCGGTCACCGCCTCGGCACCGTCGGCGACCGCGACCACGTCGTGGCCGTGGCGGGACAGGCCGTGGGCCAAAACCTGGCGTTCCGTCGGCTCGTCGTCGGCGATCAGGACGCGCGCCACTTTCAGCGTCCGGTGTCGATCACGACGGCCGAGTCGACCGCACCCTCGGGCGGGTCCAGGAAGCGATCGAGGAAGGGGACCCGTTCGCCCGGCAACAGCCGCTCGCCCGCAGGCAAGAACGTCCAGGACGCGATCTCCTGGCGCGACGTGTCGAGTAACAGGGCCTTCAGCCGCGGCACGGGCGCGACGCGGTCGGATTCGTTGGCGATCGCGCCGCTGACCACGACGACGATCACGTCGCCGTCCTTCACCTGCTCGACCTTGGCGTCGACGATGCGCAGGCCAGCCAGCGGATCGGGCACCGCCAGCCCGACCGCCGCGTAGGCCGGACCGAGCGCGGGGAAGCGCGCGACGATCCGCGCGCGCTCGGTCACCACCAGGGCGCCGAGCCCGATCAGGATCAGCAGCGCGAGCGCCAACACCAGGAACGGATTCGATCCGCGGCGCGCGGGCAGGGCCGGCAGGTTGCGGCGCAACGGGCGCGGCGTGGCGGGCGTCGCCGCCGGCGTGGCGCTAGGGCCAGACGGGTCCGTAGCGGTGGTGGCCGGTTCCGGCGCGGCGGCCGGCTCCACGGTCTCGAACGGCTTCGGCTGGTCGGGCGGTGGCGCCTGGTTCCAGGTCTCGCCGCAGCGGGCGCAGCGCACCGTCCGGCCGCGCGCGCCCAGCTTGGTTGAGTCGACCAGGTAACGCGTCTGACAGGCGGGACAGGTGAGGATCATGGGTCGGGTCCGCGCCGCCGGGGTCGTCCGTTGACGATGGCCGAGACGAGTCATGCGCTGTATAGGGGCCGGCTCGTGCCGTGGCAAGCGCAGCGCCCTGCCTGGACCCGACCTGGCCCCTATGTCATGGTGCCCCGCGTGCGGCGCCAACGGAGTACCCGAGGTCAGAGGCGTTGATTCGCTTTCAGGGCGTCAGCCTGCGCTATGGCAACGGCCCGCAGGTACTGCGCGACGTGTCGTTCGAGTTGGAGCCGGGGTCGTTCCATTTCCTGGTTGGGCCCAGCGGTCCGGGCAAGTCCTCGCTGCTGCGCTTGATGTACTTGGCGCTGCGGCCGACCCGCGGCACGGTCGAACTGTTCGGCCGCGACCTGACCGAGACGCCGCGCCGCGAACTGCCGGCGCTGCGCCGACGCATCGGCATCGTGTTCCAGGACTTCCGCCTGCTCGACCATCTGACCGTGTTCGACAACGTCGCCTTGCCGCTGTGTCTGGCGGGCCTGCGCGCGGGCTCGGTGTGCGAGCACGTGGGCGAGCTGATCAACTGGGTCGGGCTCGGCCACCATGTCGAATCGCGCCTGCCTGTGCTGTCGGACGGTGAAAAGCAGTGGGTCGCCATCGCCCGCGCGATCGTGGCGCGGCCCAGCCTGCTGCTGGCGGACGAACCGACCGGCAACCTGGACCCCGATCTCGGCCTGCGGCTGACCCAGTTGTTCGCCGAGCTCAACAAGATCGGCACGACGGTGGTCATGGCCACGCACAATGAGACGCTCGCCGTCCGCTTCCCCTTCGCGACGCTACGCATCAACGAAGGCCAGGTCGCGGTGGGCCAGCGTCGCGCCGGACGGCTGCAGTGAGACGGTCCGAATGGTCGCTGCCGCTGGGCGGCGACGCCACCGACCGTTTCCTGCCGTGGATTATCTGGCTGCTGGTGTTCATCGCCGCGATCGCGTTGGTCATCGCCCTGGCTCTGGGTGGCGCCGCCGAGCGCTGGCGCGCCTCCCAGTCGGGCGTCATCACCGTCGAGCTCGGCGCGGCCGCCGCCGGTAATCTGCCGATTCCGCTGTTGATCGATGTGCGTCTCGCGCCGACCGGCGGCGCGACGCTCGACCAGGTACGCGCGGCGGTCGCGGTGGTGGCGCCCGGGGCCCAGGTCGACGACGCGGGAGCGTGGCTCGCGCCTCTGGCGCGCACGGTGAGCGCGGTGCGGACCGTGGGCTACGGCGTGCTGGCGCTGATCGGGCTGGCCAGCATCGCGACCGTTGTGTTCACCTCGACCACGGGCCTGGCCGTGCACCGCGACGCGATGGAGCTCCTGCACCTGATGGGCGCCGAGGATGGCTTCATCGCCGACCAGTTCCAGCGCCAAGCGTTGATCATGGGGTTTCTCGGTGGCTTGGCCGGGCTGATCCTGGCAGCGGGCGCCTTCGCCCTGTTCGGCGCCATGGCGCGCGGGCTCGAAGCGCCGCTGTTGCCGCGCCTCTCCCTCGATCCCGCCGGTTTCGTGCTGCTGGCCGCGCTGCCCTTCGCGGCCGCCATCCTCGCCATGCTGGTCGCGCGGCTGACGGTGCTGCGGGCGCTCGCGCGGCTGCCCTGACCGGCCGGCCATGGCCCAGCACCGCAGGCTGACCCGACGACGCGGGCTCGGCCGGCTCCGCGTCGCGCTGGTCGCGCTGATCGGCGTGGCCGTGGCATGGGCCGTCGGCCTGGCGCGTTTCGTCGATGCCATCTCGCGCGAGGCACCGGGGGATCTGGGCGCGGTCGAGGCCATCGTCGTGCTGACCGGTGGGCTCGGCCGGCTCGACGCCGGTCTGGCGATACTGCGCGCCAACCCCGGCGCGCACATGTTCGTCTCGGGCGTCTACCGCGGCGTCGACGTTACCGAGTTGCTGCAAATCGACCGCGAACGGCCCGACGCGCTGCAGTGCTGCGTGACGCTCGGCCACGACGCCATCAACACGCGCGGCAACGCGCGCGAGACCGCCGCCTGGGTACGGGCGCGCGGGGTGCGGCGTCTGCACCTAGTCACCGCCAACTACCACATGGCGCGCAGTCTGCTCGAGTTCCGTCGCGCCATGCCCGAGGTCACCATCGTCGCTCACCCGGTGATCGCCGACCGGGTGCGGTTGGACGACTGGTGGTGGCGGCCGAGAACCGCGTCGCTGCTGGCCGGCGAATACACCAAGTACCTGGCGGCGCTGGTCTTGAGTCCGCGCCCGTGATCGGTCTGCGCTCGCTCGCGTTCAACACCCTCGCGGCGCTATGGACCGTGACCCTTCTCGTCGTCTGCGTGCCCCTGCTGGCCTGGCGGCGCGGCGCCGCGTGGAGCATGGCGTTCTGGGCGCGCGGCATCGAGCTGCTGCTCGCCCATGTGGTCGGCCTGCGCTGGACACTCGAGGGCGCGGTCAACCTGCCGGCCTCGGCCGCCATCGTCGCCGCCAATCACCAGTCGGCGTGGGAGACGGTGATGCTGCATCGCATCCTGCGCGATCCGGCGTTCGTGCTGAAGCGCGAGCTGATGTTCGCACCCCACGGTTGGTACGCCTGGCGCGCCGGCGCGATCCCCGTGAACCGCGCGGGTGGTGCGCCCGCCATGCGCGCCATGGTCGTCGCCGCGCGCCGCGCGCTGAAGCGCGGTCAGACCGTGGTCATCTTTCCCCAGGGCACGCGCACGGCGCCGGGCGTGCGCCGGCCGTTCCATCCGGGCGTGGCCGCGCTCTACCGCGGCCTTGGCGTGCCGGTAGTGCCGATCGCCCACAACGCCGGCTCGTTCTGGGGCCGCAAGACCTTCCTCAAGCGGCCCGGGACCGTGACCGTCGCGGTGCTTCCCGCGACCACGCCCGGTCTCGACCGTGAGCGCTTCATGAACACGCTGACCGCCACGATCGAGCGGGCCGCCGAGCGGTTGACGGCCCGGGCACTACTGGAACAGAATGTGAACGAAGACCACGCCGCCAGCGACCGCGAGCGCACGCCATGAGCACGCCGATCACGCCGATCTCGTTGCAGATCTGGGACATGAAATACCGGCTGAAGGCCGCCGACAACACGCCGGTCGACCGCACGATCGAGGACACTTGGCGGCGCGTCGCGCGCGCCGTGGCGCAACCCGAGGCCGACCGGGCGCGGCGCGAACAGGACTTCTTCGACGCGATGGCCGGGTTCCGCTTCCTGCCGGCCGGGCGAATCCTCGCGGGGGCAGGGTCCGCGCGCAAGGTCACCCTGTTCAACTGTTTCGTCATGGGCACCATCCCCGACGACATGGCGGGGATCTTCAACCACCTGAAGGAAGCGGCCCTGACCATGCAGCAGGGCGGCGGCATCGGCTACGACTTCTCGACGCTCAGGCCCAAGGGCGCGCCCGTGCGCGGCGTCGGCGCAGATGCGTCGGGGCCGCTGTCGTTCATGGACGTGTGGGACGCTATGTGCCGCACCATCATGAGCGCCGGCCACCGGCGCGGCGCCATGATGGCGACGCTGCGCTGCGATCACCCCGACATCGAGGCGTTCATCGACGCCAAGCGCGAGCCCGGTCGGCTGCGCATGTTCAACCTGTCTGTGCTGGTGACCGACGCCTTCATGGACGCGGTCAAGGACGACCGGTCGTGGGAGCTGTCGTTCAGCGGCATCGTGTTCCGCAGCATGCGCGCGCGCGACCTGTGGGATCGCATCATGCGCGCGACTTACGCCTACGCCGAGCCGGGCGTGATCTTCATCGACCGCATCAACCGGCGCAACAACCTGCACTACTGCGAAACGATCAGCGCAACCAACCCGTGCGGCGAACAGCCCCTGCCGCCCTACGGCGCGTGCCTGCTGGGCTCGATCAACTTGGCGGCGCTGGTGGCGAGCCCGTTCACCGAGGACGCCGCGCTCGACATGGCGGCGCTGAACGGCCTGGTCGGCGCCGCCGTGCGCATGATGGACAACGTGATCGACGTCTCGAACTTTCCGCTGCCGGCGCAGGCCGACGAGGCCAGGGCGAAGCGGCGCATTGGGCTCGGCGTCACGGGGCTCGCCGACGCCCTGATCATGGTCCGCGCGCGCTACGGCAGCGACCGCGCGCTGGCACTGGTGGGCGCGTGGATGCACGCGCTGCGCCGCGCGGCCTACCTCGCCTCGGTCGAGCTCGCGCGCGAACGTGGACCGTTTCCGCTGTTCGACCGCGACGCCTATCTGGCGGGCGAGACCGTCGCCGATCTGGACGAGGACGTGCGCGACGGCATCGCGCGCCACGGCATCCGCAACGCTCTGCTCACCTCGATCGCGCCCACGGGGACGATCTCGCTCCTTGCCGACAACGTGTCCTCGGGGCTGGAGCCGGTGTTCGCCTTCGAGTTCGAACGCAACGTGCTGATGCCCGACGGCACGCGCCGCACCGAGCAGGTCAGCGACCACGCCTACCGGCTCTACCGTCGCGCCTTCGGCGACCACACGCCGCTGCCCGACTACTTCGTCGACGCCCAGGCTCTGACGCCGGCCGATCACGTGCGCACCCAGGCGGCGGTCCAGGCGGCCGTCGATTCCTCGATCTCCAAGACGATCAACTGCCCCGAGGGCATCGCGTTCGAGGATTTCAAGGACGTCTACCGCTTGGCCTACGAGAGCGGCTGCAAGGGTTGTACCACCTACCGGCCCAACGAGGTGACCGGCGCTGTGCTCGAGGCTCCCAAGGAAACGCGCGAGCCCGAACTGCCGCTGACCCAGCCGGCCGGCGCCGTGCGGCCGCGCGACGCCTTCGATGCCGGCGGCGTGGTCTACATGACGCAGCCGCTGTCGCGACCGGAGGTGTTGCCGGGCACCACCTACAAGGTGCGCTGGCCGGAAAGCGAGCACGCGCTCTACATCACCATCAACGACATCGTGCAGGACGGTCGGCGCCGGCCGTTCGAAGTGTTCATCAACTCCAAGAACATGGAGCATTTCGCCTGGACCGTCGGGCTGACGCGCATGATCAGCGCGGTTTTCCGCCGGGGCGGCGACGTCTCGTTCGTGGTCGAGGAGATGAAGGCGGTGTTCGACCCGCGCGGCGGCCAGTGGATGGACGGGCGCTACGTGCCCTCGCTGCTGGCGGCGATCGGCGAGGTGATCGAGCGGCACATGATCGACATCGGCTTCATGGCGCGGCCCGAGAAGCGGCGCTACTCCACCGAGGTGCAGGCCCGCGCGGTGGGCGAGACGGCGCGGCTGCGCCAGTGCCCGCGCTGCGCCCAGGCCGCGCTGGTGCACCAGGAGGGCTGCGACCTGTGCACGAGCTGCGGTTTCTCCAAGTGTGCGTAGGGTCTTGCTCGGTTCCCTAGCGGTTTCATGAGGTTTGACCTCCTCCCTTGTCATCCCCGGGCCGACCGCTGGCCGGGACCGGGGATCCAGGGGTGGCGCTCCCAAGGGTGGCCCTGGGTACTCGGTTCGCCGCGGGCGGGGCGCCCGGGAACGACAAGGCGTGGCGTACGGAATGGCACGACCTGCTCCATGCTAGGTTGCCGATGTGCTGCGATCGCGGGTGCCGCGGCCGTGTCGGCGCTGTTGGGCTCTGGCCCTGCCTGGGCGCACACCGCCGAACAGGGCTTTGTGCTGACCCTGCCGACCGATCTCTACGTCCTGGGCGGGACGCTGGTGGTGGCCCTTTCGTTCGTCCTGGTCGCCCTGGTGCCGCGCCTGGCGGCGTGGCCGCTAGGCACCATCTTCCTCGGCCGACCGCCGCGCTGGCTCGTCCAGGCCTTCGGCCTCGCCGCGCTCGCCATGACCTTCTCGTTGGTCGTCGTCGGCGTCACCGGCACGCAGGATCCGACAGTCAACCCGCTGCCGCTGACGGTGTGGACCGTCGGCTGGATCGGTTTCACCACGCTCAGCCTGATCGTCGGCAACCTGTGGACCGTGATCCGACCCTGGCCGGACTGGCGCGCCGGTGCGCGGCGGGCACCGCTCGCCTATCCCGCGTGGCTCGGCGCGTGGCCGGCGTTCGCGGGGCTGGCGGCGTTCGCGTGGTTCGAGCTGATCCACACGACGCCGGCGAACCCGACGCTGCTCGCCTGGGTGGTAACGGTCTATGTTCTCGGCACGTGGGTCGCGATCGCGCTGTTCGGCGCGGCCTGGTTGCGCGACGGCGAGACGTTCTCGGTCTATTTCCGCATGGTGTCGTGGCTGGCGCCCATCGGGCGGCGCGCGGGTGACGACGACGCCTTTGAGCTGCGCGTGCCCGGCACGGCGCTGGTGCGGGGCACGGCTCCGGTTCCGGGCCTGACCGCGTTCGTCCTGCTCGCGCTCGCGACCGTCTCGTTCGACGGCCTGTCGCGCACCTTCTGGTGGCTCGGCCGCGTCGGGGTGAACCCGCTCGACTTTCCCGGCCGTTCCGCGGTGGCCGTGGTCAACACTGGCGGCCTGATCGGCACGTTCGCCGCGCTGGCGGGCGCCTTCGGCCTCGCCCGATGGCTCAGCCGCCGGCTCGGCGGCGGACCAGCTCCGGTCGCGGCCCTGGTGCCGATCGCGCTCGGCTATCACCTGGCGCACTATCTGCCGGTCGCCCTGATCGACGGCCAATACGCCTGGGCCGCGCTGCTGGCGGCGCTCGGCGCGGGCGACGGTCACGGCGCGATCCATGGCTCGCTGCTGAGCGACCATCGCTCGGTGCGCCTGGTCTGGCGCGTCCAGGTGGCGATCATCGTCGCGGCGCACGTCGCGGCCATCGCCGTCAGCCACGCGCGTGCAGCGCGCGCCGCCGCGACATCGGCCACGGCCGTGCGAGGCCAACTGCCGCTGACCGCGCTGATGATAGGCTACACGCTGTTCGGTCTATGGCTCTTGTCGACGCCGACGATTGGATAGCGGGAGGCCGGTTCAGTTTCCCGGGTTGGACGCGAGCGTCGTCGGCACCACGTTGCCGGCCCAGGTATCGACGACCGCCGGGGCGACCATGGCGCTGGTCAGGATCGGCGGGTCAATCAGGACCAAATCGATGACTGAGCCCTTCTTCACCAGGCTGGTGCGCACCCAGGCGCCCAGCGTGTCGTACCACAGGGTGGCCTTCAGATCGCCGGAGGACTCCCAGCGCCGCGCCAGGACGCGCGAGGTCCCCGTGTCCAGGGTCTCGGTCGTGCCGCCGGCCATGGCCACATGGTAGAGCTTGCCCTTGGACGCATCCAGCAGCGTTGGCCGCTTGACCGTGTCGGGGTGCCAGTAGCTGAGCGGCAGCACGTCCGCCGGAGCGACGAAGTTGCCCTTGCTGCCCTCGACCGCCAGGCCCTCGGCGGTCGGGCGCGCGGTCATCTCGTAGTCCTTGCCGTCGTCGTGGGCGGTGCCGCTGAGCCCAACAAGTTGGCCGTCGCGCCACAGCTCCTCGCTCTGATGGCGGTAGCGGAACACCGTGATGAAGCCGAAGTCGACCTTGGCCTCCATGTCCACGCGCACGCGCAGCAGTTCCCGTTCACGGGCGTAGGCGACCAAGCCGTCGCCGATCTTCTCGCCTTCGCGCAGGACGACGAAGCGGGCCGTGGTCTCCTCGGCCGCGCACACCCGAGCGGGCAGCGCGGCGCCGAGCAGTCCGGCGCCCGCCAAGGCGAGCGCACGGCGGCGGTCGATCCGCCCGCTGGCGATGGAACCGTGACCGGATGGGGTGCGCATGACCGGTCTCCCCCTCTGTCGGCGACGTCGGTCGTCGTACGAAGCGTCCTTGCGTCACCGCGGCCCCGACCCAGGGCCGTTAACAATTGGTAGATCATGTCGAGGGACCTGACCAGCCGAAAAAACACGTAGCCGTCCGCCCAGGGATCGGCGGTGCGCGGGTCCGGGAGCCGCTGGCGCGGTTGGCCGATCAGTCGATCAGATGGGGGACTGTGTCGTCGTCGGTGGCGGCGCAGACCATCTTGTCGCGGGTCAGCGAGCGGACGTTGCGCATCAGGATGCGCACCAGGGCGCGCACGAAGGGGTCGGCCGAGGCCAGCTTGCGCGATAGCATGGCGTCCGGAATGACGACGCACGTGGTGGAACCGAGCGCGGTAGCCGTGGCCATGCGCGGGGTTTCGTCGATCAGCGCCATTTCGCCGAAGACGCCGCCCGGCCCCACGTGCCCCAGCACGACGCGCCGGTCGCCGAGCGCCTTCCAGATCTCGACCATCCCGGCCTCGACCAGGTAGGCGTTGTGGCCAGGGTCGCCCTCGCGGAAGATGTCCTTGCCGCGCAGGTAGAGCTTGAGGTCGAGCACGCCAAACGGCCCGTCGGCGCCGGGCGGCCGGCGCGTGGCGGGCGGGATGGTGTGCCGCAATCGACCCATGGTCGCATCATCGTGCACGCTTGGTTAGTGCCCGGTTGAAGGGGCCCTGGTTTCTCCGAAGGGGGCCGACCACCACGGTGGGGCGCGGAGGGGGGCGACGTCGCGGCGTGGCGCGGTTGACGGCCCGCGCCCCACCGTGGCTCCATGCGCGCCGCGCGTCCCCGTAGCTCAGCCGGATAGAGCAGCAGTTTCCTAAACTGCGGGTCGGGTGTTCGAGTCACCCCGGGGACGCCATATTTTCCAAATAGAAACATCTAGATACGCTAATGCCAATTTGTGAACTCCGGCATGGTCGGTCGTTTCAGGTAGCATACAGGTAGCGAGCGATCAGGTTTCGACCCGCTCTGGCTACTGTGTGATCCGAGCATCGTGGGGTGCAGCGTCTATCAACGATCAACGTGGCCAAGGGTCAGGGCCCCCGCTACGGGTTGCCTCGCGGCCGATGCCATCGCGTCTCTGACCCGCAGCTAGGTTCGGACCCGGCACGAAGGGGCGGGTCGCAATGGGTCCCATCCACGCGCTGGGTCCCAAGTCTGTGAATCGGCACGGGAATTGACCACCGATCGGCGTCAAAGGCTGACCCCACCGTGGGTTCCGTAAGTAGTTCAAGCGGCATCCAAACTTCACGATCCGCTGGGGTCACGGTTGTGCGCCGAAAAGGGTCAAACTTCGGTGCTTGTTCACAGTCTGGTAGGTTATGGCCAGTTTGCGCCGCCGGCCCGTGCAGCCGCCGCGTCGAGCGCTCCGTCCTTCCCGTAGCGTTTGATCATCAGGTTCGCGGCGCGGAAGTGACCTGCCCCCCGACGTTCATCCATTTGCGGCCAGGGTCCGTGGTTGAGAATGGCGCGTGTGCGCCGGTGGAGCAACGG